>SDBU01000444.1_pt1 | contig 58004 bp, 54 predicted proteins | sample 2277071 | NCBI WGS metagenome assembly SDBU01 (sample SAMN10397929, study PRJNA504765) | marine sediment metagenome | isolation source: marine sediment core GS08_GC12, 126 cmbsf | place: Arctic Ocean: Gakkel Ridge, Loki's castle | collected 2008 | reverse complement strand
TCGAGCCTATAACCTTATCATGCCTACCAGCGGCAAGGTTCTTTCCGGGGGAATAGATGCTAATACGCTTCATCACCCCAAGAGATTTTTCGGAGCGGCTCGAAAAGTGGAAGAGGGAGGCAGCTTAACCATTCTGGCTACAGCGCTCATAGAAACGGGGAGCAAAATGGATGAGGTTATCTTCGAGGAATTTAAGGGAACGGGTAATATGGAGCTGAGACTCACCCGGCAACTGGCCGAGCGTCGCATCTTCCCTGCCATCGACATTAACCGCTCAGGGACAAGAAAGGAAGAGCTCCTTCTGAGCGAAAAGGAACTTAAACTGATCTGGGCCCTCCGGGATTATCTGAATCGGCAGAACATTAAGGAACCCATCGAAGCAGTAATTGAAGTGATGAAAAAGACGGAAAACAATAAACAATTTCTCGATATTATCTCTCACTTGGACAAAAAAATATGATGGAAATGGAGTAGACTAATGAAAAAGGAAATTCACCCTCTTTACAAGGAGACCGTTATTAGATGCGCCTGTGGTGCAGAATACAAGACTAGATCCACCAAGGAGAATCTGAAGGTGGAGATTTGCTCAGCCTGCCATCCTCTTTTTACCGGTAAACACAAATTCATAGATAGCGGAGGAAGAATAGAAAGATTCCAGAGAAAATACGGAAAGAAAAAATAAATAAAGCCCCCGCTTTCGGCGGGGGCTTTTCTCTCTTATTTTCTTGCCATTCTTGAGAAGTTTTCTCTCTCCCTCTAAACTCTCATCCCTGAGGAATTATCAGAACTTGTCCGGGATAGATCAGGTTCGGATTTTCTATCTTATCCCGGTTAGCCTGAAAAATCTTTCTCCACTCCAAGGGCTCATTATAAATACTTTCGTAATTGGCGATTTCAAAGAGGTTTTCCCCCTCGAGCACTCGATGCTGAGTCTTTGGAGGAATGAAAAGTCTTTGCCCAATATAAATCAAGTCAGGATTCTTAATCTTATCGCTGTTAGCCTGGTATATTTTTGTCCACTGGGATGAATCATTGTAGATATTTTGGTAACTAGAGATTCGCCAGAGATTATCTCCCTTCTCCACCCGGTATATATTTTTGGGGATAAGCTTCACCTCCGGTTTTTTGGCGAGCTCCCTTTCCAGCTCTTTCACTCTCTCCAATAAAGCTCTAGTTTCTTCCTTGGCATCGATAGCCATCATCATCCCCTGGGCAAGTCTTCCCCGCCACAGTCCTAACTTAACCAAAACCTCTTCGTTGAATTTGGCCACATCTTCCCTTACCAGAGTGGCAATTTTTCTGGATTCCAGCATTACCTTTATCTCCGCTATCTCTAGTTGAAGTTTCTCCAATTCCTCCAAAACATCCTCAGATGAAGCTGGAGAAGCCGCCTGCTGGGCCGCTGTCATACCAGCCATTAAGAACAAGGCGGCTGTAGATATCATAATTCCTTTTGCCATCTTCTTTAACATGTTTTTTCACCTCCCCAGAGGTTCATTTAAGTTCGATTTACGCTGTACCTTTCCCTAGGTACTTTGTCCCTTTTATATCTTATTCCCTCAACAGGCAATTAACTTCAAGAAACTGCGCAATATGCAGCAGCGATAAATCCAAGACCAAGCAGTAATCGGTGCCTTTTCAGTCTTGCATTGGCCGCCTCAAGCTCAGCTGCTTCTGCCATGAGCAAAGCAATTTCCTTGTCAAGCTTAGCCGTCCCTTCCTCATAAAAGGCGATCTCCCTGTCCTTCTGGGCTAGCATAAGCTGATTCGCAAGCTGATTCGCAAGCTGAGTTTTAACCTGAGCCTTCCAATGGGCATCCTTTAGCCTTTCTATTGCTAGGAGCTGCTCCTTATAGTCTTTAACAACCTGAGTATATTTCTCGTCGATTACATCAAGCCGGGTTTGCAGAAGATCTTTGGCCGCTACAAGCTCAGCATTCTTTGTATTGAGAGAATCTATCTCGGCCTTCATTCTATCTATGGCTTTGCCAAAGAGTGTATTTATCCTCTCAATTCGCTCCGCCTGCTCTTCTTTTATAGCCTCAAGCTCAGCATTCTTTATATTGAGAGAATCTATCTCTGCTTTCATTCTATCTATGGCTTTGCCAAAGAGTGTATTTATCCCCTCAATTCGCTCCGTCTGCTCTTCTTTTATAACCTCAAGCTGGGCTAACTTACTGGCCTGCTCAGCCGTTATACTCTCAAGCCGGACTAGCTCTGCTTCCGCTTGGGCTAGCTCTGCTTCAACTTGAGCTAACTTACTGGCCTGCTCAGCCGTTATACTCTCAAGCCGGACTAGCTCTGCTTCCGCTTGGGCTAGCTCTGCTTCAACTTGGGCTAACTTACTGGCCTGCTCAGCCGTTATACTCTCAAGCCGGACTAGCTCTGCTTCCGCTTGGACTAGCTCTGCTTCAACTTGGGCTAGCTCTGCTTCAACTTGGGCTAGCTCTTTGGCCTGCTCTTCTTTTATAACTTCAAGTTCGCCTACCTTTTTTGCCTGCTCAGCCGTTATACTCTCAAGCTGGACTAGCTCTAAGGCTTTCTCTATACTAGCCAATTTAAGCGATGCTATCTCTTTTAGATAAGAATCTATTTCTTCTAATTGTTTACCAGTCAAGGCTCTGAGAAAATCAAGTTCTTCGTTTAGTTCGGCTACCACCTTGAAGAAGTTTTTCTCCAACTGCTTAATTACCCACTGTTGGTCTTCGATTGCGGCTTTGGTTTCCTCGAGCTTTTCCTCCAAAGATTTGTCCTGTGCCATCAGGGGTACTGTCGCCAGTAGCATGATTGAAAATACCAAACATAATACCACCCCCATGCTCCATACTCCTCCGAAGCCTCTTTTGCTTAACATTTCTGCAATCGCCTCCTTTCTTCGATATCAAAAAACCTCTGCCTTTTCACCTCCTTCCGGAAATTATCGCGATTTTATCCATCTACTCCTTCCCTTACCAAATCCCACTTCATTATTCTAATATACCCATAGCTTTGTGTCAAGAAATGTATGGGAACTTCACACCATACTACCCCAACTCCTCTGGGCCAGCGATTCTCCCCATAATGGCAGAAGCAGCTGCTACGGCCGGGTTGGCCAGGTAAACCTCACTTTTAGGATGGCCCATTCGGCCAATGAAATTGCGATTGGTAGTGGCTACGGCTACTTCTCCTTCTCCCAGTACTCCCATGTGACCTCCCAGGCAAGGACCACAAGTGGGAGGACTGACCACAGCTCCTGCCTCTAAAAAAATCTTTAGGAGACCCTCTTTCATAGCCTGAAGATAAATAGATACAGTAGCGGGAAAAATCAATGCTCTTACCTCTGCATGAACCTTCCTTCCTTTCAAAACTTTGGCAGAAAGCCTCAGATCCCCAAGCCAGCCGTTAGTACATGAGCCTATGACTACCTGGTCTATGGAGATATGATCGATCCGAGAGATTCCTTTGACATGAGAGGGTAAAGGTGGAAAGGCTACCTGAGGTTCCAGACCGCTCACATCATACTCTCTGATTTGGCTGTACCTTGCCCTGGAATCACTCCGGTATACTCGATAATCTTTGCTGATTCGATCTCTCAGGTACTCAAAAGTAACCTTGTCAGGCTGGATAATACCGTTTTTTCCCCCTGCCTCCACCGCCATATTGCAGAGAGTGAATCTTCCCTCCATGGAAAGATGGGAAATTGTCTCTCCGGCGAATTCCATAGCTTGATAAGAAGCTCCCTCCACTCCAATATCTCCGATAGTGTAAAGAATAAGATCCTTGGCGGTAACCCAGCGAGAAAGGGAACCCCGATAAATGAACTTCTGAGTGGATGGTACTTTAAGCCAGATCCTGCCGGTAATCATAGCTCCTGCCAGGTCGGTGCTCCCTACCCCACTGGCAAAAGCACCCAAGGCTCCCAGAGTACAGGTATGAGAATCTGCCCCGATAATGAGGTCGCCGGGAAGGATAAATCCTTTCTCCGGCAGAAAGGCATGTTCTATTCCTGCTCTTCCTATTTCAAAATAGTTCGTAATCTTCTGCTGGCGGGCAAATTTCCTTAAAACCTTACACTGCTCGGCGGCTTCTATATCCCTGTTAGGAACAAAATGGTCCGGTATCAGATAAATTTTTTCCGCATCGAAGACTTTATCTGCTCCCCACTCCCTAAACTTCTCTATAGCCAAAGGAGCGGTGACATCATTACCGTAAAGGACATCAACCTCAGCCTGGATAAACTCTCCCGGCTTAACCTCATTCTTTTGACAATGGCTAGCTAGAATCTTCTCGGTAATGGTCATATCCACAGATACTCTCCCTTATCCCTTCAGATTACCTAATGCCTCTTTTATTCTATCTAGCCCTTCATTAATTTGATCTAGAGAGGTGGCATAGGATAGACGTAAGTGGTTATCCGCTCCGAAGGCAGAGCCGGGCACCGTAGCCACCTCTGCTTTCTCAAGCAAATACTTGGCCAAATCTACGGAGTTTCGTATGATCCAATCCCCATCATGAGTACCCAGAAAAGAGGAAATATTGGGAAAGACATAAAAAGCCCCTTGAGGTTTAGGACAAGTTATCCCCTCTATCCGGCTTACTCTATCCATCATAACCTGGCACCTTTTCTCGAACTCGCGCCTTGCCTTCTCCACATCATCCTGAGGCCCGAGGAGAGCCTCCAGAGCCGCCTTCTGAGCAATAGAATTGGCACAGGAGGTGGATTGACTCTGTATTTTCTTCATTCCCTCAATAACTTCCTGGGGTCCCGCCGCATATCCAATTCTCCATCCCGTCATACTGTAAGTTTTAGAAACACCATTAATGGTTATGGTTTTTTTCTCTATCTCCTTTCCCAGAGAAGCAATGCTAACATGAGTACCTTCATAAATTAGCTTCTCATATATTTCATCGGTAATAATGAGAAAATCTTGAGTAACTGCAAACTCAGCTATCTTCTTAAGCGCTTCTAAACTAAAAACACCTCCGGTAGGATTGTGGGGACTATTTAAAATGAGAGCCTTGGTTCTGGGAGAGATAACTTGATCAAGTCTTTTTCTTTCCAGCCTCATTCCTCGCTGAAAATCCAGGGAGATAAAAACAGGGATGCCTCCCGCAAGTTTGACCTGCTCTGGATAAGACACCCAGTAGGGAGAGGGAATAATCACTTCGTCTCCTTGATTACATATGGCCTGAAAGACATTATACAGAACCTCTTTAGCCCCAGAGCTCACCATAATCTGAGAATTCGAATAACTCAAATTATTATCCTTCTCCAGCTTTTCCCTTATAGCCTGAATCAATTCCGGAATCCCTGCCACGGGAGTATATTTAGTGAATCCCTCCTTCAAAGCCTGAATGGCTGCCTCTTTGATAAAGGAAGGGGTATCAAAATCTGGCTCCCCCACCGATAGATTAACCACTTTCTTCCCTTCTCTTAGCATCTCCTTGGCTCGAGCACTGATAGCCAGGGTAGCAGAAGGAGCAACCTTGCTTAGTCTCTGGGAAAGCATTTTTATCCTTACCTCCTTTCTCAGTCAGAAAATACCTCAGGACTTCTCCCTAAGATGCTCTACCGTCACCTTCATATGAGAGGGAGTGGTTCCACAGCATCCTCCAACTATTTTCACCCCTATATCTACAAATTTCTCCGCCCACTCTGAGAATTCTTTTTCCGAGATCGGATAGACTGTCTTACCCTGCTCCAGGTGGGGCTGACCAGCGTTTGGCTGAATAATTACCGGCAGATGAGAAAGGGAAAATATCTCTTTAGCCAGGGGGAAAAGCTCCTTCGGCCCCAAACTACAGTTTGCTCCTACAACTTCAATTCCTAACTCTGAGAGACTCTCCACCACTGACTTAGGGTTATTTCCCATCAGAGTCTTGCCCCCTGTGGAAAAAGTCACCTGACAAATCACCGGTAGATCAGAAACACTCCTGGCAGCCGTTGCAGCCAGCCTGGCTTCATTCAAATCCATCATGGTCTCAATGATAATAAGATCAATTTTCTCCAGACATAAAGCTTCTATTTGCTCCTTGAATGCTATGAGAGCTTCTTTCTCGGAAAAATCTCCCCAGGGCTCGATCAGTACCCCCAGAGGCCCTACTGAAGCCCCTACTAAACAGGAAGAGGAATAACAAGCCTCCCTCGCAATTTTCACTCCTTCCCGGTTAATCTTCTTTATCTTATCCGCCAGTTCATATTTCTCCAGTTTGACCCGGTTGGCCCCAAAGGTATTTGTTTCAATAACATCAACTCCTGTCTCTACATAGGAGATATGAATATCCCTCACCTTCTGGGAATGAGTTAAGTTCCATTCCTCCGGAGAAGTATCCACCGGCAGGCCGGCAGATTGGAGACTGGTCCCCATAGCTCCATCAAAAATGATGGGCTCTTTTCCTTTGAGACGATCCCTGAAATTTAAATTCATAGATTCCTCGTTCAAGATACTCAACGAGAGATGCTTCCCCTGAATACTGATACTTCCCTGACGCTATCAAGAATAAAGGGCTGTCAGGGAAGATATGAGTAGTTAAGAAAAGCTATATTGGTGGGCCCAGTAGGACTCGAACCTACGACGCGCGGATTATGAGTCCGCTGCTCTACCAACTGAGCTATGGGCCCAGAAGTCTAATCAATTCTACTGAACCATTCAACTATGTCAATCACTCTAGTATTTCAATCCAAATTTATCTATACTTACCAATATTCCTATCCCCGCAAGAAACATAAGAACAGAACTTCCTCCATAACTCATTAAGGGAAGAGGGATTCCGGTGACAGGCATCATCCCGGCTACCATTCCTAGATTAATGAAAACCTGGAGGAACAGCAGTATAACGATACCTCCGCTCACCAGGCGGGCAAAGTCGCTGCCCGTCTCTCTAGCTATTTTTACTCCTCTCAAGATAATGATAAAATAAAGAGTAAAGAGAAACAAGACACCGATAAAACCCCATTCTTCACCTAAGCTGGCAAAGATAAAATCCGTAAATGGTTGAGGGAGAAATTTGAGCCGGGTATGAAGAGCTTCCCCCATTCCCTTGCCCAGCAATTTCCCTGAGCCCAGGGCAATTTTGGACTGAAGGCTACTCCATCCAGCACCCAGAGGATCTCTTTGAGGATTTAAAAAGGTTATAATACGCATCTTCTGATAGGGACGAAGAAGAAAAAAAGATAGGGGAAATAAAAATATACCCGCTCCCAGAATAACCGCCATCTTTTTCAGCGATGCACCAGCTAAAAACAACATCCCCAGCCAAAGAGGCAGGAGAATAAGAGCGGTCCCCATATCTGGCTGAAGGACAATCAAAACCAGGGGTAGGATAGTAAGACTGAAGGATAACCCTAACTTTACCCAGCTTATTCCCTCACCAAAAGCTAAAGTTTTGGCCAAAATAAGAATAAGACTCAGTTTAATAAACTCGGATGGCTGAAAAGAAAACATCCCTACTCTTAGCCATCTTTGAGCACCATGAGTACCCTCCCCTATGACAAGGACCAAAATAAGAATAAAGAAGAATATTCCATAGAGGGAATAGGACGCTTTCTTCCAAGAACTGGGCTTAAGACAAGAGAAAAGAAATAGAAGACCCATACCCATACCTACCCACATAGTCTGGCGAATGAAATAATAGGACTGGTGGGGGAAGCTGATGGTATACAGATGAAAAATTCCCCATAATGAAAGGACTACTGTACTGCCTACAAGTATCCAATCGCATCTTCCGTGGGAATTAGTTGTCGCTTTATTCCTTCTCAAGATTCCCAGACCTCCATGAGTCAAAAAGGTACTAGCTACCAGGCTTTTCAAATATCCGTGAAAAGATCCGATCCGAAATCTGGGTGGCAATGGATATATCCTCTTCTCGATTCTCCACCAGAACTACTGCGGCCAGGCGAGGTTTATCAGACGGAGCATAGCTCAAGAACCAATTGTGAGGCCTCTCTTCATCTGAACTCTGAGCTGTCCCTGTTTTCCCGGAAATGCTGACTGTCTTATTCCTGGCTCGCCATCCCGTCCCTTCTCTTACCACTCCTGCCAAGGATTCCTGGAGAAATTTCAGGGTAAAAGTAGATAGACGAATCTTCTTTTTTGGGGGGTGAGAGTTTTCCTGAACTACCTTGCCATCAATGTCCACTATCCTCTTTACCAGATGAGGCTGAACTAGATATCCTCCATTGGCCACGGCACTAATAACCCTGAACATCTGAAGGGGTGTAGTCAAAATGTATCCCTGACCAATAGATAGATTGGCAGTATCCCCATGATACCAGGAATCATCTCTGTTTTTCCTTTTCCAGTCAGGACTCGGAACAAGACCCTGCCTTTCTGAGAAAAGATCGATCCCCGTGAGCTCTCCCAGTCCAAATAGACTAGAAAAATGTGCTATTTTCTCAACTCCCACCTTTAGCCCCAGTTGATAGAAATAAACATCGCAGGAGACAATCATAGCTTCCTCCAGATCAATCCTTCCATGACCAGACTCCTTCCAGCATTTAAAGGTTCTATTGCCCACCTGATAGTATCCCGGGCAAAAGAAGGTATCTTTTACTCCTATCAGATGAGTTTCCAGAGCTGCTATAGCTACTATTATCTTGAAGGTAGAAGCAGGCGGGTATTCACCTCTTACTGCTCGGTTCTCCAGGGGATCCTGGGGATTATTCTTTAGCTCCTCCCATCTTTCTATGGATAGACCATAGGAAAAGAGATTAGGATCGAAACTGGGATGACTGACCAGAGCTAGAATCTCCCCCGTGTGAGGGTCTCCTATCACTACCGCCCCTTTTCTCTCGCCAAACTCCTCCTCGGCTATCTTCTGCATTTCAAGATCCATGGTGAGATAGATATTATAACCGGACAGAGGATCTACTTCAGAAATTGTCCTTAGGGGCCGTCCGTAGGCATCTACTTCTATCTGCCGGCCGCCCTTTTCTCCTTGAAGATAAGAATTATATACCTTCTCTATCCCCATTTTCCCAACCAGATCTCCCATTTCTATGCCGAACGAGGAAGAAAGGGAAAGTTCTTTTTGACTCACTTCTCCCAGATACCCGAGAAGATGAGACCCTATCTCAACATAGGGGTAAGTGCGTATGGGATCAGTTACAATTACCACTCCCGGAAAATCTTCCTCTCTTTCCAGAATAAAGGTTACCAGGGACATATCCAGGTTTTTCTTTAAACTCACCGGCCGGAAGGGGTTAGGGGCAGAAAGAAGTTTTTTCTTGACCGCATCTCTATCCAGCTGGATCATTTTGGACAAACGATTAATAAGCTGATCCAGCTCGGCCACATTAGAAGGAACCACAGCTAAGGAAAAACGGGCTTCATTTCCAGCTAGTTTTTCTCCCTTCCTGTCCAGAATGAGCCCTCTGGTAGGAGAAAGAGGAAGAAGCCGAAGACGGGAGTTTTTGGAGAGAAGAAAGTACATCTCTCCTTCTGCCAGCTGGATCCAGGCTATTCTGATCAAAAGGATCACCAGGCAAATCACCATCACTAGCCCTACCAGCTTGACTCTTTTCTCAAACCTCTCCTTTTCCTGGAATATACCCCCCTTCCAGAACAACTCACTTCTCCTCTGCCGCTTTTTTCTTTGAGAGAACTATCCGCTCAATTCCCTGATAGTCCTTAATAATCCGAGGAGGCTGCATATCTTCCTGGCAGGCTATCATATCCTTTATCTTCTCGATCTGCCCATACCCTATCTCCAGGGCTAAAAGACCCCCTCTCTTTAAAAAGGCGGAGGTGAGAGGAATGATCCTTTGATAAAACTCTAGTCCCTCTTTTCCTCCATCCAGAGCAATCTCTGGTTCCTTTCTTACCTCTGGCGATAAACTCCCCATCTCATCCCTTGCCACATAGGGAGGATTAGAAACAACGGCATCCACCCTCCCTGTAAGTTTCATCCCCTTGAGGGGATGAAACAGATCTCCTTTAAGAAAAATAATCCTATCTTTAAGATGATATAGCTGGGCATTGGAGACAGCAACCTTTAGGGCTTCACCGGAGATATCTACGGCGTAAACAATAGCCTCTGGTAATTCTGTAGCTAGAGAAATGGCAATATTTCCACAACCTGTCCCTAAATCTACAATAGTAGCTCGCCTGCCAGCTTCAGTTTCCCAGAAAGGCTTGAGGGATTTTAAAATCTCCTCCACCAGGATTTCCGTCTCCGGACGTGGAATGTAAACTTTGGCATTAACCGGAAAGGATAGATTCATAAAATTCTGGCTCCCTATGAGGTAGGAGAGAGGTTGATGCCGGGAGCGTTTGATAAGCAGTTTTCTAAATTCGGTGAGCTGGGAGAAAGAAAGAAGACGGTAGGACTCAAGACATAAATGGGAATGAGATTTTCCCAGGACATAGCCAAGAATAATCTCGGCATTAAGCCGAGGGTTCTCAATCTTTCTTTCTCTAAGAAACCTGGCACCCCTCTCTAAAACTTCCTTTGCGGTCTGAGTGCTTTCTTGAGAATGATAGCTGCAAGATAGCTTTTCTGAAAAGATCTCAGCTTCTCCTCCTAACATTTGGAGATTGCTCATATAGACTCACCATCTCCATAGCAGAGATAGCCGCATCCCAACCCCGATTTCCTGCCTTAGTTCCCGCTCTTTCAATGGCCTGCTCTAGACTATCGGCTGTCACTACCCCAAAAATGATGGGAATTTTCTCCCCCAGGGAAAGAGAAGAGATTTCCCTGACCACCTGCGTAGATATCAGCTCAAAATGAGGTGTGTCTCCTCTAATGATAGCCCCCAAACAGATAACAGCATTAAATCTTCCTGCATGTGCTAGACGAGAAGCCAGGGCTGGGATCTCAAAGGATCCAGGAGCCCAAACCACCTCCACGTCATCCTCCTTCACCTCATGTCTGGTTAAGGCATCCAGGGCTCCTTCCAGGAGCTTGCCCGTCACGAACTCGTTAAATCGGGAAACCACGATACCAAACCTTAAGCCCTTCCCTTTTATCTTTCCCTTTAAGACTTTCATGGATCCTCCTCTTCCTACTAAGATTTTACCGTGTCCTTACCATCCCTTCGCTCTCAAAACTGTCATGATTCTCCCCCACAGCCATGGGAAGAGTCAACTCTCAAAAGGTGACCGAGCTTTTTCCGCTTAGTCTCCAAATAAAACCTGTTAGCTCTGGTTGGCTTTATCTGCAGGGGAACTCGCTCTGTTACTTCCAGACCATATCCTTTTAAACCTACAATCTTCCGGGGATTATTGGTAAGCAGCCGGATGCGGTGAAGTCCAAGGTCAGCCAGAATTTGAGCTCCAATACCGTAGTCCCGAAGATCAGGGTCAAAACCAAGTTCTTGATTAGCCTCTACCGTATCCAGTCCCCTATCTTGAAGAGCGTAGCTTTTTAGTTTATTAAGGAGTCCTATACCTCGCCCTTCTTGATTCAAATAAAGAAGAACTCCACTATCAGAGGTACCTATTTTTTCTAAAGCCACTTCCAACTGCTGTCCACAATCACAGCGCCGGGATTTAAAGACATCACCGGTAAGACATTGAGAATGCACCCTGACCAGAACATCCTCTTTACCCTCCACCTTTCCTTTGACTAAAGCCAGATGAACACGACCCTCCAGACAAGTTCTGTAAGCAATGAGCTCAAAGTCTCCATAGGGAGTGGGAAGAGGCGTGACAGCTTCTCTTCTTACCAGTTTCTCTTTCTTCCAACGATAATGAATGATATCACCCAGACTGCAGATTTTCAGATTATGTTGTCTGGAGAAATCTAGGAGCTCAGGAAGTCCGGCCATACGCCCATCCTCACTCATTATCTCACACAGAAGTCCTGCTGGATAAAAACCGGCTAACCTGGCTAAATCTACTGATGCTTCCGTATGGCCTGCTCGCACCAGCACGCCTCCCTCACGACTGATGAGGGGAAAAATATGACCCGGCCTTGCCAGGTCCTCGGCCTTAGCTTTGACATCAACAATAACTTTTATGGTTCGGGCCCTATCATAGGCAGATATCCCTGTTGTGGTCTTATGTTTAGCATCTACTGAGACGGTAAAGGGAGTTCCATGCAGAGAGGTGTTCTGCCCTACCATAGGGCTAAGCTCCAATTGTCTAGCCCTATCCATAGTTATAGCCACACAGATCAATCCACGAGCATGTTTTGCCATGAAGTTTACTATCTGAGGGCTGGTCTTAGCAGCAGGAATGATAAGATCCCCTTCGTTCTCCCTCTCTTTATCATCCACCACAATGGCCATCTTACCTTTCTTGAAATCTCGGATAACTTCCTCCAAAGAATTAAACTCCATCTATCTCACCTCTTTTTAAGTATCTGAATTTCAGAGAAACCTAGTATCCCGCTTTTTTCAAGAACTCAGCGTCAATTCTACTCTGGTTTTTCTTCCCCTCCTGAATGATTCTCTCCAAATATCTGGAGATGAGATCTACCTCCAGATTGAGTAGATCCTCCTCTTTCTTTGAATCAAGGATAGTATTCTCCATGGTAAAAGGAGCAAGGTAAACCAAAAATCCTCTCTCGTTTACCTCGGCTATAGTTAAACTCACTCCTTCCACCGTAATACGACCCTGAGGAGCTATGTATCTCATGAGGAGAGGAGGAGGCTGAATTTGCATTAGAGTTTCAGCTTGCCCTTTTTTTATCTCTCTTATCTGCCCCACTCCATCGACATCTCCACTTATCAGATGCCCACCCAGCCGATCACCCATACTCAAAGCTCTCTCCAGGTTTACCTTGCTTCCCATTCTTAGGAGGGAAAGGTTGGTTTTTTTTAAAGTCTGAGGCATTATTTCAACCTTAAAAGTCCTGGTCTCTAGATCAACCACCGTCAAACAAACACCGTTAACTGCTATACTATCTCGCTGCCTGGTGCCCTCCAGCACCTTTTGTGCCCGGATAGCCACCCTGTAAGCATTGGAAGAAGGTTGGATATTCTCCACAAATCCCACCTCCTCTACTATACCGGTAAACATAGTTTTTACCTGTCTTTTCAATTTTAGAATAAGGAAAAAGCTTGTCAAGAAAATCTCAGAAGGGAAGCCGCAAAGAAGTCTTTGCCGGGGATCTTTTGAGGAGATAGACCAGTCCATAAACTACCGGGGTGTCCAGCAAGGCAATACACAATTTTATAAAATACTGCCCTAAAATAAGGGGGAGAAGGGGGAATACCCCATAAAAAGCCAAAGAAATAAATAGACAGGTATCAATGGCCTGAGACACTAGAGTAGAGGCATTATTACGAAGCCAAAGATACCTTCCTCCGGTAACCTTCCTCCAGAAGTGAAAAGCCCAGACATCATGGTACTGACTCACCGTATAAGCAACCACACTAGCTAAGATTATACGGCTTGCTCCCTTCTCCATTCCCAGAATGCTACTAAAAGCCCTCGCCTCTGTCCAGAAGGGAGCGGAGGGTAGGATAATGGCAAACCAGATAAGTAGAAAAACAGCTCCTAGACTAAAAAGCCCTGCCAGCACCACCTGCTTGGCGCAGTTCTTTCCCCATATTTCACTGACAACATCACTGATAGCAAAGGTTACAGCATAGGCCAGAACTCCAGCAGGCACATAAATTCTGCCTAGAGCTATGATTTTACTGGCCAAAACCGCAGAAATTACTAAAGATCCAATGAATATACCGCACAGGATAATAAAGACCGACTCTCTATTTTCTTTAGCATAAGGAATCTTCGGAGAAAACTTCACCTCACTGCCATCCTCTCCTTCCCAAAATTCTTGGCTGACTAGCCGGCTGGGCTAACTTTTACCAGATCCAGCTTCATACTCAGAGGTTTTCTTGTATCTATATGACCGGCCAGGGTGTTGACTGAATTTCCCTCGATTAAGATCTGCACCTCTGAATGGGAAGGAAGATTGTCGATAAGACTGTTGACTATGGAATAGACGGTGAGTAGTTCCCCTGAGGATCCCCCGGGATGCTTCTCTTGCAAAGCCGAAGAAAAGTCCACATAAATACACTCATCCTTAATATAGACTGCTCTCACTTGAGTTTTCGGGGGAATAGTAGGAACAAGAAGAGAAGAAGAGGTAGGTCCGTTGATTAATTCCCCTAATATGGCTTTAGCTTGACTGGTAACCTCGGAAGAGGAGGTAATCTTTCTTTCCTGAGGAAAAAGATAGTCTTCCTTGGATACGGAAAAATAAAGCTTAACTACTCTGGTCTCTTCTAGAATAGAGGGCTCGATAAACCACTCTCTGAGCTCCTGCCCCTTCCGCCAAAGATAGGGAGAGAGGAAGAGGCCTGCCAGGAAGACGGCTCCTGCTATAACTACTATAAATATGAAACTTCGTCTCTTTTTCTTTAAACTTTTCTTTCTCTTTTGAGGCACTTTCTTCTCCTTAGCCACTCGAAGAAGTTATCACGGTTTTTTATAGTTTTCCCTGGTAATAACGCTTGATACCATTGACTATTCCCAAAGCAATCTTTTCTCTAAAATCTTCTTTTTTTAGCATTATCTCTTCCGAGGCGTTGGAAAGAAATCCTATCTCCACTAAAATAGCCGGCATGGCGGCTCCTCTTAACACATAAAACCCGGCCGATTTCACTCCTCTGTCCTCCTGATCCGTTGTTTGAACCAACTCTTTCTGCACTATATGAGCCAGGTCATTACTCTCGCTTCGATACGCATTCTGGATAAGATCCCAGATAATGAGTTTCGCCTCATCGGGAACATTTTCCGATCCCAGAGGCTCATTTTCTCTGGCTGCCACCCCTTCGGCTCCTTCTCCATAGGAATATCGCGAGTTAAAAAAAGTCTCCACTCCTTTAGCATTACGTCTATAACCAGAATTAGCGTGAATACTGATAAACATATCTGCCCCCAGTTGGTTGGCTATATCCGTTCTTCGATCCAGAGAAAGATACTCATCGCTGTTCCTTGTCAAATAGACCCTTATTCCCGCTTCATTCCTCAAGAGCCTCGCCACCTCTTTAGCCACCTGGAGGGTTATTTCTTTCTCCTTAAGTGCGGTACTGCGGCCAATAGCTCCTGGATCTTTCCCCCCATGCCCGGGATCAAGAACGATGGTATGGATAGTTTTTTCTTTCTTTGGGGGTAGAGCAGTAGAAGGGAACTCCTCTTCCCTAATTATGGGAGAGTCTTTCTCTTTAAGAATGGCAGCAACCAAATCCTCCTCGGAACCTCGAATCTCTATGAGGAGACGAGAGGAACCACTGGAAAAGTCAACACTGGAGGTAACATTAGATAGGTTAAAATCCAGAACCACCCTCACTACCCCTTTTGGCCCCTGATCCAGCCGAATGCTCTCAACAAATCTATCTCCAACCTTAATCTCTCTGGATAAGGAGATCAGGCTCGCAGGATAAAGATTAACCAGCAGTCTAGGAGGATGCTGTAGATTTTTGACCACATACCCGGTTCCAGGAGTTACTTCTATGAATACCCAGGTATAGTCAAAATGAGACTCATAAGTTACCTTACCCACTTCATATTGTATCTGGGCCTGGGTGAGAGGAACAAAAAGAAATAAAAGTAAGCTAAGTCCTACCAGCAGTCTAGCAAGTTTTCCCATTGTTCTTTCTGAAGAATAGAGAAGATGTGTCCCTCTACTAAGTTTTTGAGGTCTGGGCTATCTTCCTCTCAAATCCCAATTTTCCCCTTATCTTTTTTTCAAGATCTTCCTTTAGGCCGCTGTTCTTCTCATCTTTGAGAAACTCACGAGCATTTTCTTTCCCCTGACCTAATTGAGTTTTCCCGTAGGAAAACCAGGTACCAGATTTCTCAATAATCCCCAGGTCTGCTCCTACATCCAGAATGCTGCCTTCTTGTGAAATTCCCTCTCCAAAAAGAAGATCAAATTCGGCTTTCCGAAAAGGAGAAGCAAGTTTGTTCTTAACCACGGTTACCCGAATTCGATTGCCTATGTTTTTTTCACCTTTGGTCAAAGAAGCCTTTCGCCTCATATCCATCCTTACCGAAGCGTAAAACTTTAGGGCTCTACCTCCAGGAGTGACTTCTGGATTGCCAAAAATAATTCCTATCTTCATCCTGAGCTGATTAATGAAAATGGTGCAGGTTTTAGAATTGCTTATGACCGCGGTAAGTTTACGAAGAGCCTGAGACATTAGCCTTGCTTGAAGTCCTATATGAGCATCACCCATTTCTCCTTCTAGCTCAGCCCGGGGAACCAGGGCAGCCACTGAGTCAATGATAACTAAGTCTATGGCACTACTCCGCACCAAGAGCTCAGCTATCTGAAGAGCTTCTTCCCCCGAATCTGGCTGTGAAATAAGAATATTTTCTGTATCCAATCCTAAATTCTTAGCATAGCTGGGATCCAAGGCATGTTCGACATCGATGAAGGCTACCATTCCACCTTTCTTCTGGGCTTCGGCGGCGATATGCAGAGCCAGGGTAGTTTTACCGCAGCCCTCAGGACCAAACAGTTCCACCACCCTTCCTCTAGGAACTCCTCCGATTCCTAATGCTTGATCTAGAGCAATGCTTCCTGTGGGAATAACCTGTACATCCATGCGAGCAGCCCTCTCTCCCAACATCATCAGTGAACCCTTGCCAAACTGGTGTTCTATCTGACGTCTGGCTACCTCCAGAGCTTTTAGTTTTTCTTCCTTCATCATCCATCTCCCTTTAAGTAGATTTTAGCAAGACTCGTATGAATGGGGCCTTTGGGAGTGAGCTGACTTCGCATTACAGTGATATCTTTCACTTCCATTTTCCCGGCGTCTGTTTCCATCTCCTTCTGGATAAGCTCCCCTAATCTCTCCCTCTCTTTAAGAAACTTAACCCTTCCCAGAGTGAGGTGAGCTTTCCATTTCCTCTTTTCTCTCGCGAATCCTTCTCTGGCCAGAGCTTCCTCCAACCAAGCTGCCAGTTTCTCCAGCTCGCCTGAAGTATCCCTGACCCCTATCCATATAACTCTAGGAGATGAAAATCCGGGAAACACCCCCATCTCCTTTACCTCTATTTTGAAAGGAGAAACTCTCTCTCCCAGCTCCCGGGTAATCTGGTGAACTTTTTCTAATTTTCCCTCTTCTATTTCTCCCAGGAACTTCAAGGTAAGATGAACTAAGGAAGGCTCAACCCACTTTATCTTATCCTGGGTAACTTTGAGTCTGGTCTGGATCCTGGCTATTTTTTCCTTGATTGAACTTTCCAGCTCAATAGCTATGAATATCCTCACTGTTGCCTTACCCTACATCATCCCCTCGGGCTGTCAAGCACATCTCGGGAGGAAATTTACGGAAGCATCTAGTTTTACCCCCTCGTCGCTGCTAAGATAGTACCGTATTTACCCTTCCTGTCAAACCACCGCATTTACACCTTTATACCTTTTCCCCTGGATTACCAGGGTAAACTCCCCCCGAGGCTTTTTCTTCTCCAGAATCTTTTCTATTTGGCTTACCTTTCCCCTTAGTATCTCCTCGAACTTCTTGGTAAGCTCCCTTCCCACTGCCATCTCGCGATCCCCCAGCACCTCCCGAATCTCGGAAAGAACTTTCCTCACCCGATGAGGTGCCTCATAAATGATTATGGTTCTTCCTTCCTCTTTTAGCCGGGTAAGTTTCTTTATCCGATTGCCTTTCTTTCTCCCTAAAAATCCCTCAAAGACAAAACTGTCACTAGGAAGAGCTGAAGCTACCAGGCCAACAATTAAGGCGGTAGGGCCCGGAATGGGAACTATGGTAATTCCCTCCTTTACCGCCTCTTTTATCAAAGAGTATCCAGGGTCAGATATTCCCGGCATCCCTGCCTTGCTCACCAGGGCAACATTTGCTCCATCCTTCAGGCGTCTTATAAGATAAGGGACCCTCCTCATCTCATTGTGCTCATTAAAGCTGGTCAGGGGAATATGAATATCATAGTGGGAAAGAAGCTTACGGGTATGTCGGGTATCCTCAGAAGCAATAAGATCAACTCCTTTAAGAATCTCAAGAGCTCTCAAGGTTATATCTTTTAAATTGCCAATAGGAGTCCCTACGGGATAAAGAATTCCTTTCTTGTCCATTAGCCCTTTCTCCTTCCCTACAGCGGTCTTTTTGAAGGAATGCCCACCCGGCGGGGATAGATTGGAGGAGTAGCCTGAACCTTTTCAATGCGCAGAAGATACCTCTCGTCCCCACTCAAAGGGAGCTTAAAATGGAGGATTCGATCCACCCTTCCCCCCAGTATAGATAAAGCCTTAGAACTCGTCTTGATTTCTTCCTTCACCTTCGGTCCCTTCTGAACAATGAGGCAGCCCCCAATTTTAAGAAAAGGAAGGGTATACTCCAGGCTCACCCTCAAGCCAGCCAGGGCACGACAGACTACATAATGGTAGCTTTCCCGCTCTTCCCCCTGGGCCCATTCTTCAGCTCGAGCCCAAATGACCCTCACTTTTTTTAACTTAAGTACCTTAACCAGGTATTCAAGAAAGGTCACTTTTTTTCGGGTAGATTCCAGGAGGGTCAGTGGAATCCCGGGCTGATATATCTTTAAAGGAAGGGAGGGGAAGCCAGCCCCTGTTCCTACATCTATCATCTTGCTATCAAAGTTCTCTATTAATTGTATGCAGCTAAGAGAATCGAGAAAGTGCTTAACTACTATTTCCTCATCTTTCTTTAAGCCGGTAAGATTCAGCTTCTTGTTCCATCTCTTAAGCTCTTCAAGATAGATAGAGAATTTCTCTATTTGTTCAGAAGAAAAGGAAAGTCCTAACTTCTCTCCCCCCTTCTTCAGAATCTCAAGTACCTGGTTCATTTGCTATAGGTCGTCTTTCTCCTTAACCCCAGATGAATCCCTTGAGAAGTTTTAGTCCAGAGGAAATCACATCTGAGTGATAATCGAACTTAACCTTCCTTTCCATAAGCTCTTTTACTTTTGGCCTTTCTCCAACAAACTTAAAGGCCATATCTATCTGCTTATCGCTAAGTCTCCCTAGAATTTGCCTGGCAACTTTTCCCATTCGAAGTTCCCTTCTCAGCTTTGACTTCCAGAGTTTCTCATACTCCCTAAGTTGGCGGTAACTCAAATCCCCTTTGTGGAAGGCCTTTTTGAGTACCTGAATAGCTATCTCGGAACAGATAAGTCCATAAAAAATTCCCCCACCGGTAGTAGTTTTTACCTGCCCTGCTGCTTCCCCCACTGCCAGGACACGATCACTGACACTTCGTCTGACTGGACCATGGGCTATGATTTTCTGTGAAATTGCTGGATTCGGCTCATTAACTCTCTCCTTAAACCTATCTTTAAGGAAATTATTAAGATAAAAACCCCCTCTTTTTCCTGTTAAAAGACCTATTCGCGCCCTTTGATGATTAAGAGGCACCGCCCAGGCAAAAGATCCTGGGGAAACTTCACTGCCCAAATAAATCTCAGTACCCCAAAGATCTTTTACCTCTGTCTCTACCTGCACTCCCTGGAGAAAAGTGGGAGGCGGTTTTAGTCCAAGATTTTTATGAAGTTGGTACTTGACCCCCGTGGCCAGCACAACAACCTTGGCTCTCAACTTTTCCACCCGAGAATCCTCGTCGTATATCTCTACCTCACTGAAATTATCTTCGATTTTCACCCCCCGGACTTGCCTGCCTAAGTGAACCTCTACTCCCTTCTCCCTGGCACATTCTAAAATTTTACTGTCGAATATACTTCTGTCCACCACGTAGGCGAGAGTATCGGGAGGGCTGTAATCAAAGGTGAGCAAAGAAGGTGAGAAAAAAATTATGGATTTAATAGGGGATACTATAGCGGTTCGCGGAAGATTAAACCGCTCGAAGGCTTCAGTACCTATCACTCCGGTGCAGATAACGTCCTTACCAACTTCATCATCTTCCTCAAAAAGGCCCACCTCAAATCCCTGGTGGGCAAGCTGACAAGCCGTATAGCTACCAATGGGACCTCCTCCCACTACTACAACGTCGTACACTATTTTTGGTCGCCTTTCAAAACTTTTCTAACAACCCTATTTTTCTTCTCGTTCTACATGGCATGAGATATACAGGCAATTATCGACTCGACCACATACTCAATTTCTTCTTTTGTTAAATTAGATGCCGAGGGAAGGTACATTCCCCTTCGGCAAAGTTCCTCCGCCATGGGAAACCTTTCCTAAAAAAACTCCTTCGGAAAGACCACAGTAAAACATCCCCTCTCACATTCTCCTGGTCAGTATTACTTCCAAGCTCATAAAAAATATCTTTAAATCCAGTCCTGGAGAGCACCTATTAATGTAAGCTAAATCGTACTTTAGCTTAGTTTCAGCCGAGGTATCATATCTGCCATATAATTGAGCGAGTCCAGTAATCCCGGGATTGACGGCGAATCTCCGGGAGTAGCCCGGGATGGTGCGCTTGAATTCTTCCACAAACTCCGGTCTTTCCGGCCTTGGCCCAACCAGACTCATTTCTCCTTTTAGAATATTGAAAAGCTGTGGCAATTCGTCTAGATGTGTCCTTCGCAGCCAACTCCCTACCCTGGTCACTCGTTCATCACCTTCATTAGCTAGTACAGGACCAGTTTTAGCTTCGGCATTCTCGACCATGGAACGAAATTTGTACACCTCATAAACTCTTCCCTTCTTACCTATTCTCTTTTGCCTGTAGAAAACAGGCCCCGGCGAATGCAATCGTATGGCCAAAGGGATAAAGAACATTAAAGGGCAACAGAGAAGAAGAATTAATAAAGAAAAGAAAAAATCTTCGGCCAGTTTGATGGTCCTATCCCTACCTTTGAAGAGCTCATTAGTTATCTTTACTAGAGGGATGTCGCCTAAATGATCTATCTCCTGTTTTCCTATTACTACTTCGTATAATCCCGGAACCATCCAGACGTCTACTTCTTCTTCCTGACAGCATAAAACGATATCCAGAACCCTTTCAGAGGAAAGACCGGGGTTGGCAATAATTACCCTATCAGGCTTATCTTTATCTAGCGCAGTCTTTAATTTCTCTATAGTTTCTCCCCTGTCCAATTCGGAATCCTTCTTTCTCTCATCGACATTGATTTCATGGTTCAGGATTTCAAACCGATGATTAGAATGTTTTCTAGCTTCCTGGACAAGGTGTCTACCCTCTTTTGATCCTATTATAAGAAATCTTTTGGCCGGGCTCGTTTTTCTTCGGATATAGTGTAGATAACTATGCCAGCTAGAAATCAACAAAACATTAAAGATCCAGGAGATGATAAATACGGTGCGGGAAAACTCAAAGGGCCGAAGGTAAAAACTCAAGGCCACTATGATGACAGAGCCTATGGTTACAGCCTTAGAAACCAGATAGAAAATGTCAAAAGGGGTTGCTTCCCGATCCTCATAAAGTCCGGTAAGGTAGAAGGTTGAAATTCTAATTATAGTAATCCATAGGGCAATGGTGAGATAAAACTCAAAGTGAATAGGCGGAACTCTTCCACTGAAGCGCACCAAAAATGACAAGATTACCGCAGTATTTACTAAAACAACATCCACCAGGACTAAACTTACTAAGAGTTTATCTTTCTTAATCACAATATCTTCCTTTGCTCTCTTCTTCCTTTGCTCTCTTCTTCCTTTGCTCTCTTCTTCCTAATTATTTTTATTCATTTTCCAAAAAAAACTCAGGCACCCGGTACTTCTGGATATGCTACTATCATTATTATAAAACAAAGGTTTCATTGAGGCAAGATCTTCCCTGTCGAACTTCAAAGGTGTACTTCTACTGTATCGGCAAACTGTTCAGCTATGAGATCCCAGTTATATTTCTTGACTATGATGGGCTTAGCTTTAGAAGTCTTCTCTACCGCCTTTTGATAACATCTCAAAATTCCCTTTATTTGCTCTACCAGTTCCTTGGCCGTATCGGCGTAATAGAGAAAACCTTCATCAATGTTCGTAACCTCCTCCAGAGTTGAGGTGATGACCGGTTTTCCCAGAGCCAAGTATTCAAACAGCTTCATAGGACAAGCCGCATGGGAAACCCGAGTCCGCTTGAAAGAATGTAGACAAATATCCATTTTGGAAATGTATTGCGGAACTTCTTCGCTATCCACAAAACCTGTAAAGTGGATGTTATTTAGCTTTTCGCATTCTTTTACCTTCTTCAAATACTCGTATTGGCGTCCACCTCCCACCAATAGGAAGCGCACCCTAGGTAGGCGTCTGGCAGCTTCAAAAATCATATCAAAGTCAATAAAATATTCAAAAGCACCCACAAATCCAACCGTTGCATTCTCTTGGGAAATGCTTACGGGATCAGAATTCTTGGAATCTGTGGAAGAGAAAACACCCGCGTCCACACCGTTTGGTAAAATAAGACTCTTGCTTTCTCCTATAAGTTCAGTCACATGATGGTGCAATATTTCAGATACACAGAAAATAATATCCGACCGTCTCAAAAGATCTTTCAGGAAAGCTTCCGCTATTAGCTCGGTAATTGTACTATTCAACAACTTTGCTTCCGTCCTGAGCATAGCTATGTAGTCATCCACATAATCAAAGATAATAATGCAATTGCGGATTTTGAATAAAGGATAGTGAGGCAGATTGTAAAGCCACAGAGCATCTATGGAAAATTCCCTTATCAGACGTTTTACCATTCGTGTGACGCCAAAACCATAATACCCTTTTCTCAAAATCTTGCCCAATCTTGCATGGGTCCAGATTCTCTTATTAAGCTTAATTGTATGTAGCTTTATGTGCTGATGGAGCTCGATATTTCTTTGCTGAAAAGTAATCTCCTCGGATTCTAAAGGAGGAGCCTGTATAACATGAACTACGCATCCATTCCTTGCCAGTCTTTCGGCTATCTGGTGAAACCTCGATTTGCTTGGCTGATCCCATCTACCCAGGTAAGGCAATAATATTCTAAATTTTCTCACTTGAACCTCAACTTCTCCCTTAGTATCTCGATGATCCTGTTAGCCGCCTTGCCGTCTCCATAGGTAGTAATCTTCTTTGCCATCATCTCATATTGACTTCTGTTATCAAGTAGATTCTGAGCTTCTCTAAAAATTGATTGGCTATCTGTCCCCACCAGTTTCGCTACTCCAGCCTCTATTGCTTCAGGTCTCTCCGTTCTTTTCCGCATCACTAAGATTGGCTTGCCCAAAAAAGAGGCCTCCTCCTGAATCCCTCCGGAGTCGGTGAGGATGAAATAAGACTTATTCATCAGCCACACAAAAGGAGCATAATCCAAGGGCTCTACCAGATGGACTCTTTTGACCTTCCCCAGAATTCTATTCACCGGTTGCTGGACGTTGGGATTGAGATGCACCGGATAGACTACTTCAACATCATCACTTCTTTCAGCAATCATCTTAAGACCCTGGCAGATGTTCTCGAACTCATGGCCGAAGCTTTCCCTCCGATGGCCGGTTACTAGAATCAGTCGACGGTAGTTTCTGGGAAACCCGTAATTCTCCATAAAGTACCTGTTCATCCTTTCTTGATTATCCTTTGATGACTGCTGACGGACAACCCAGAGTAAGGCATCGATAATGGTGTTGCCAGTGATAAAGATTTTCTCCTCCTTTATCCCTTCCCTTAGTAGATTCTCCTTTGCTATGGATGTGGGAGCAAAATAGAGGTCAGATAGGACATCGGTAAGTTTCCTGTTCATCTCCTCAGGAAATGGATTGAACTTATCCTGGGTTCGAAGTCCCGCTTCAACATGTCCAACCCTTATCTTTGAATAGTAGGCGGCCAGGCTGGCTACAAATGTAGTGGTGGTATCGCCCTGGACCAGGACAATATCTGGTTTTTCTTTTATCAGTACCTCTTCCAGCATCTTGAGACTACGGATGGTTACCTCGAATATACTTTGATCTTTTCCCATGATGTCAAGATCGTAATGTGGCCTTATCTTGAATAAATGCAAAACCTGATCAAGCATCTGCCGATGTTGGGCGGTGACACAGATTCTGCATTCTATACCATGACATTCTTCAAGCTTCTTAATTACTAAAGCTAGTTTGATGGCCTCCGGGCGAGTGCCAAAAATTGTCATAACCTTCATATCTTTTCCCCAAAAAGCTCCCCTTCCACTAGAAAACAGATAATATGAAGAATGGTAATATGAGCTTCTTGAATTCTTGGGGTATCACTCGAGGGAACTTCTATGGTCAAATCCGCTATTTGCACCAGCTCACCCCCACCCTTTCCTGTAAAACCAATGGTTCTGGCTCCCTTTTCCTTGGCTGCCTCTATCCCTTTTATTACATTTAAAGAACTACCGCTGGTGCTAATACCAATGACTACATCTCCCTCTTGCACTAAGGCCTCCACCTGTCGGGCAAAAACCCTGGAATAATCGTAATCATTAGCTACGGAAGTTAAAATAGAGGTATCGGTGGTAAAAGCCAGGGCCGCTAAAGCTGATCGCTCCAATTTAAGCTTATTTACCAATTCTGCGGCAATATGCTGGGCGTCAGCCGCACTTCCGCCATTGCCAAACAAAACTAGCTTTTTTCCACTGCCATAAGCTTCTATAATCAATAAAGCTGTTTCCTTGATTTTATCAATTAAAGATGGATTATTCAGAATCTCCCTTTTGACTTTTACACTCTCATCTAAATATTTCCTTATGACTCTATCCATAAATGATCCCCTTTTTATCTTATCTCCCAGGTTCTAAGACCCTTAAATTCAAAATCAAAATCCATAATTTTTCCTCCTAATTTTTCAAGCTCTTCACTAATTATATGCCTCCTATTAAAAGGCGCATAGATCAAAAGATAACCTCCCCCACCCGCTCCCAGGATTTTACCTCCCAGAGCACCTGCTTTACAGGCAGCCGTGTACATCTCATCTATAAAAGGAGCGGTAATTTTGTCCGCCATCTTTTTCTTGTTCTCCCAGGCATGATCTAAGAGCTTACCAAAATCGTTTAGTCTGCCTTGTAAGAGAGCATTTTTCATCTTAATAGTAATGTTTTTCAACTCGTCCAGGGCCTGCATTACACCTTCCTTCTTTTTTACTACCCCCTCTACCTGCTCTTTAATAATATTGGCAGAAAGCCTCCTCTTCCCAGTATAACAGAGAAGGAGACTATAATTTAGTTCTTCAACAATATCATCGGGGATTTTTAAAGGATTAACAATAACCATATTTTCTATGAACTCTATAAAATTAAATCCCCCAAAGGTTGCTGCATACTGATCTTGTAGTCCCCCTTTTATTCCTAAATCCACTCTTTCGATTTTATAAGCTAAATCAGCAATATCATAATTTGTTAGTGGCATATTGAGCCAGTGTCTAAATAGACCTATCAAAGAAACAACCATGGTAGAAGATGAACCCAGGCCTGACCCGGGAGGAGCATCACTGTGAAGATAAACCTCTATTCCCTCATTCACAACCTTCATATTTTTAATCACCGACTTCACTAGATCCAAATCCCCGTTGTATTCCAGATCCTTCTCGTTTTTACATTCCAGTATTCTCTCATAATCTAACGAAACCACCTTTATCCCATTTTTATGCTTAAGCGGGATTAAAGAAGTGTAAGCATACTTATTTATGGTACAGCTCAGTACTATTCCTCCTCTGGTTTGTGGATAAGGTGGAACATCGGTTCCCCCTCCAGAAAAACTAATCCGCAAAGGTGCTTTTGAGCGGATAAGCATCTTCTAATTTGCTCCTTTCGTCTCCGGGCCGAGCCGCCAGGGTTCTCTTCGAATTTCCCTATATCGTTCAGGAATCCCGATATCAACAAAATAAGCTGTATGCGGCTTGCCATAAAAACGTTTGCCTATTAATCCAGGAAAGAGGTCTTTTTCCAGAGAGCTCCTACCTTCAGGAATAAAATCAAATACTCCTCGGCTGAAAATGTAAATCCCTCCATTTATTAGATTCGATCCAGCCCCCAGACCCTTTTCCTTAAAATCAACGATACTAAAGTTTTTATCAATTTCTACTAATCCATATCCTTCTGGTTTTTTGATTTCCAGGAGAGCAAGGGTAGCCAGAGCACCTTGTCTTTTATGAAAATCAACTAATTCTCCAAAGTCTATATTAAAGTAAGAATCACCGTTGAGAACCAAAAAATGATCATTTTCAACCAGGCACTCAGCCAGCTTGATTGCCCCTCCTGTACCTAAGGCTTGCTTTTCCTCTGAATAACTGATGTTTATACCCCACCTATCTCCGTTCCCAAAATACTGCCTTATCTTTCCCCCCAGATATCCTAGACATAAAATTATACTAGTCAAATTATGTCTTCTTAGTTGTAGTATCTGATATTCTAAGAACGGTTTTTCCCCCACGGGTAATAGAGGCTTGGGAACCTCACTCACCATACTCCCCAGACGGCTACCCAACCCTCCTGACAGAATTAACGCTTGCACTCTTACCTCTATTTTCTAAAACTCTGAAATATTCTTTCTCTAGAGCTTCTATGACCGACTCCCATCTGTACCTTTGCTCAATCAACCTTTTCCCTCCTTGAGCAATCCTTCTCCTGAGATTCTTTTCCTTGAGCAGCTCCATCACCCCTCCTGCAAAGTCAGCCTCACTATCAGCTATGATTATATTTTCTCTGTCGGTGATCATGATTCCCTCTGCTCCCACTGAAGTAGCTACCACAGGCCTTTCCATAGCCATTGCCTCCAGAATCTTCAATCTCATTCCTCCTCCTATTCTGAGGGGGACAATGTACACCGGACATCTTGCTACATAAGGACGAACATCCCTTACAAATCCCGTTACTATAATGTTCTGATCCCTTTTAGCTAACTTTCTTATTTTTTCAGGTGGCTGCCCTCCGATTACATAGAGCTTCACCTGGGAAAAGGCTTTCTTTATTCCGGGCCAAACCCGGTTATAAAACCACATTATCCCGTCCACATTAGGAAGCCACCTCAGGTCACCCACAAAGATCAGGCTCCAGGATTCTTCTTCAATTTTCAAAGGATGAAAGTAAGAAGTATCAACCCCGGCCGGGATTATGCAGGTCTTTACGCTGGGATTCATCGCCAAAATTCTCTTTTTATCTTCTCTGGTTATCATGAGACACCTATCAAATATCTCACAAATTTTAGCTTCATACCTCCTCGTCTTCCTGTACTGTAGATATGCATACAGTTTTATGAGAGGATTTTCCTGTTGTTGATAATACCTTTCCATAATGGTTGTCTGGACATTGTGTTCTCTCAAGACAATGGGTAGTTTAAATTCATGCTTAATGAATTCACCATAGTAGGCCATGTGCAGGGAATCGATGTGAACCAAATCAAATTTTCCCTTGGAAAGAATCTTCTTTATAGCCCCCTTGACCTTGCTGCTATGATACTTTGAGATAGTGTAAGGAATCTTGAAAAACAGGTTAAAAAATAATCCCCAAAAATTGGTTTCTGTATTCTGGTAAACTGCTCTTACCTCACACCATTTCCTTAATCCCTCTATATTTTTAGAGGTCTCTTCGGTCCGAGTGCTTATGATAGGTAACAAAACAATCTCCTGCCCTCGCAATGAAAGATATTTGGTTAGGTTAAAGATTCCTATCTTGCCTCCATCATCAGGAGGATAAGGAAGACAGGTAGTTAGCTGTAAGATTTTCATCCTCGTTTTTCCCCAAGCAGGATTTTTCGGTTTAAGACCGCAACTATTCCCATTAAGAGACCAATAAGAACAGTGTTAGTTTTGCCCATAAATATAGGACAGGCAATGGCGGTTACTAAGAATCCGATGCATATGGAAAAAAATGCTGCACAATATGCCTTAGCAAAAGGGTCCTCGGTTTTATTCCAGATTTTTCGCGTTGTCTTGAGCAGCCCAAAGATCATGAAAAGGAAAAGAAAAAGGCCAACCAACCCCAGAGTGTAAAATAGGTATAAGTATAAGTTGTGGGAATACCTTATGGTAACCAGACCTATTCCTCCCTCCTCAACCCAGCTCCAGGGGTTAACTGAATAAAAAGTAAAACCACTCCCTATTCCATGTCCCAGGAAAGGTCTTTGCCAGGATAGAGCCCACAAACTTTTCCATTCTGCAAAACGATCCAGGAGCGAGAGATCAAACTCTAACCTAAAAAAGGAAAAAAGACGAGCATTGATCCAATGAAATAGATAGATTACGCTCCCCCGTTGAAAAAAGAACGCCACCCCCAAAATAGCTCCTACAAATAGAAAAAAAGAGGCCAGCACTCTAGCTACTCCAGCTCGAAAGTCCTTAAAGCCAATCAAAAGCACCAGAATAGAAATTCCAAAACCTAACCAAATACTCCGGGTGAGACTTAAACCTAAAAGAAGCAAAAAGAAAAGAATCAGCACTCCATAGACCATCTTCTCCCTTCTGGTTTTGCTGTTAAGGTAAAAACATATAGCTAGAATTGATCCGGGAAATCCAAAGAACTCTGCGTAAGCTCCTCTCTTTAATAATTGGAAATCGTTGCCGGCCATAGCCTCCTGGAAATTGGAGTAATACCAGATTAACTGCTGGATACCTTTGACCATTCCCACAAAAAAGAAAAGACCCACCAGTGCTTTGATCCAGCTTCTCTTCTTTTCACTGATACACCAAAGTACCCAGAAAACTAGAAAATAACCCACAAAATCTACATATTTTCGTAGCCACCAGATAAGCTCTTCTCCTTCTCTGAAAGTCACCAGTAAAGATATCGCACCCCAGACAAGAAAGAATAAAGCTCCCCAGAGAAAACCCTCCTCTCTCAAAGAAAGAAGTATCTTTTTCTTCTCAAAAAAAGCCCTTGCCAGAGCTCCACTGAAACCAGCGACGAAAAGTACACCCCAAAAAGTCTCTAGGGGTGTCACCTCGGGAGTATTAAATAGCCCCGGGGAAAGAAAAAGTCCTATCAGAGCTAGAAGACCCCATAAAGGCTTGTAGAAAGAAAGTGCAAGAAGTAGAAAACCCAGAGTAAAAGCCAGCACTTCCATTTCGCTTGAACGAATAAAAAGCCAACCCAGCGCACTGCCTATGAGAATACCTATGGAAATAGAAACAGGGATGACGAATTTTTTGTTTCCTAGGGTTAGAGTTTCTTCATTCATCCAGGCTTCCTCTTCATCTATAATACCGCTTCCCTTTCTTTCCTTTAAGAAAATCCATTATCCCTAGCCATGTTCCTTTTGCTACCTGCTTTTTGTCCGAAATGCCCCACATCAAGAGACGGACTGGCCTGGTAGCAAAAAAGAACAGCCCGAAGACTATCCTGTATCTTAGACCCTGGATGGTTTCAAAACCAAAGAATAATCGGTTGCGGGTCATATAATAGGAACTCATTAGTGAAATTTTTCTTCCTTCTATGGGAGCCCCTTTATGCCAGATTTTCGCCCCTAAGTTAACCTTCAGTTTCCAACCTTCCTGCAATGCCCGATAACAAAAATCGGTGTCTTCCACATAAAGAAAATAATCCTCTCGAAATAGCCTTGAGCTTTGCAATAGTTTTCCTCGGATCAGCATTAAACAGCCGGTAATAAAACTAGCCCCTACCACTACCTTTGTCTCTTCATCGCTATCCCTGGAAGGTAATGTTCGATCAGTTTTCCCCACCTGCTGGTTATACCCGGAGGCTTTCCATAAACTCAGTTTACCGCCGCCATACCAGATTCTTTTAGGATGCTGATAATAGTAGATCTTTCCCCCAACTATTCCTGTTTCCTCATCCTTTTCAGCAACCTCAACCATCTTGGTGAGAAAATCAGGAGCAACTACTGTATCGTCATTCAGGAGTAATACATACCTAAAATCCGCCTTTTTCAAGGAATATCTGATCCCTACATTATTTCCCCCCGGGAATCCCAGATTTTCTCCTGACTGGATAATTACCAATTTCCGCGAGGATGCTAATCCTTCCAGGTTCTTCTCTTGCTGGTCACCTCCAGCTTCGGCAGTTTTGCGGTCATACTCAATATATCGAACCGGCTTTAGACTAGCATCAAAGTTGACAAACCTGGTATTTACGGGAATCTCTCCTTTTGCCCATCTTTTGAGATTCTCCACCAGACCATCCGTAGAAGCATTATCTACCACCATCATTTCATAGTTGGGATAATCGATTTTTTGCAAGGACTCCAAGCATTCAATGGTATCCTGCCAGTCATTCCAGCTAAGGATGATCACCCCTACTTTGGGGAAACTTTGCCCAGTACTCACTCCAAATATCCTTTCTCCTTCAAATATTGCTCCGGGACCTCTGTAGTTGCTGAAATCATCCAGAATGAGTTTTGGCAAACTCATGCAGAGGAGCTATTACAACTTTCTTACTGGCCCACCCTTTAGCTTTTTCCATGAGCGCTGAATCATCCGACAGATTTTCTAGTATCTCCGAAGTGAGAATAACTGCATCAAAAGAATTTTCACCAAATCTCATCTTTCTAATGTCTTCGGCTGAGACGTACTGATGTAAAATGTCCCTTCTTCTAGCTCCATCTTCCGAGGTAAAGGTTTCACTCTTAATTAAATAGGGTAATGATCTAAATTTGCCAAGAAAATCCTTTCCCCAATGGAGAAACAGGATTTTTTCACAACCTTCTAGTTTCCTCTCCAGATATTCAGACTGATGAGGAATAGTTGGATATATCTTTCTATAGAACGGCCTCAGAATTCTCTGAAGGAATAAGGGGAAAATGCATCTCCCCCACCAGAGCTTTCCGCAAGAGGTAAAAACACGGGGAGAGCTAGCTCGATGCTTGATCCACACCTTTCGGTGAGCCCTTAAAAGACCCCCAGGATCCAGGGCGGGCCAGACATTTAGAGAGTCATGATAAATAAAGGCCGGGATTACATAGGCCCTCAGTCCATGTTCCCTTACCGTCAAAGAATAATCCACTCCATAGGCATGCCATCCCGGGAGAGTCTCGTCGAATTTAAATCTATCAAAAATCACTCTGGGGATTATCAAGAGGCATTCATCCAGGCTCTGTACTTCTTCAGGCTCAGTAACCGGCCTACCCCACAGACAACCTCTATCCTTTATAAATCCTGGCATTTTGCCATCCTCACTCATTCCAGAACATCCGGCCACCCCTAGAGAAGAGGTGTTGTCCAGAACCTTCTCCACATCCTCCAGCCAGAATCTGCTGTAGAGAACCACATCCTGATGAACAAACATCAGGTACTTACCTTTGGCTCTCCTGCCACCATCATTGAGTGCTTTACAGATCGATTTGAACTTTCCCCCGCTATTATCTACCCTGATCAGCTCAAATTTAGCCGTTTGGTTAGCCAGGCTCTTCAATAGATGCTTCTCGAGGATCTCTTGACTATTATAGACACATACTATGGAGATCATTTTGCCCCTGTCCCCACCTTCCTCTTTTTATTGAGATAGAATTGATTGATAAATCCCATTTATCTTCTGAGCATTAGTGGTGAAATTATAGCGCTCGCCAACTCTCTGTCTTCCTCTTTCCCCCAATTTTTTCCTCAAATCCTCATCGAGGCAGAGCTTCCTTATCTTTAGGTACAGGTCAGAGAAATCGCCCGGATTGCATAATAGACCTGCATCGCCAACTACCTCCGGAATAGAGCCACTGAGGGTAGAAACAACCGCACAACCACAGGCCATACCCTCCATTAGTACCATGCCCAGTTGTTCCTGCCACCATTTGATAGAAAGGCTGGGAAGAACGAGTATATCGGTAGTATTGTAGACCTCCTCCATTTTCTCGTAGGGATAGAATCCACAAAAAATGATATCTTTTTCCAGATCCAGCCGGCCTGCTAACTCTAATAATCTAACCTTTTTTTCTCCTTCTCCAAAAAATGCTAACTTGATCTTACCCGGAAGAGATTTTATCTCCGAGTCCAAGATTAGCTTTTTGAAGGCATAGAGGAGAAATTCCACTCCTTTAGAATAGGATAATCTTCCACAGAATGATATGAGTAAATCCTTATGGTCTAAGCCGCAACCATCCAGTAATTTCTCACTTTTTCCCCGGGGTCTAAAGCGCTCAACATCCACCCCCACCGGAGCCACGGTTATCTTGTGGGAAGGAGCTCCTTCCAGAAGCAGGGTTTCCCTTGCTCTCTCGGACATGGCAATAAAGTGATCCGCCTTGTCCATTACCGTATATTTGATGCGCCGAGCCAGCCTGCTCTTCTCGAACAAAAAGGGGATGTTCTCCCACTGGGTGACCAGGAGTCTAGAGTGGTACTTGTCCTTCGCTTTTGCCGCCTCATAGGAGTAATAGTAGCTAGGGTCCGCGGTGTGGATAAGATCGAACCCCTCCAGTTCCCTGATTAAACCAAAAGTTAGTTGTTTGACCCCCATTAATCCCTCCAGAAAGAATCTTGGATATCTTTGCATCTTCCGAGGGATTAGATACTGCATAAAATCCTCACTGCATAATAGTTTCCTATTAGGTAGATTTATCCCCTTGATCTGATACTGGGGAAAAAGAGAGGAAAAGGTTTTTATCTCCAGATTTGAGAGCTGATTAAGTTTTTCATAGGTCTGCATCTCATATTTATTCAAGTTTGCCCCTCGTAGTATGGCTACTTTTCCTCCCGGCATTTTCCTACCAGCTCCAGCTATTTTTTCCCTTACCCCTTGGCCAGAATCTCTTCTTTCAAGCGGGCCATTTCTTGGAAGGTTACCCCTTTTAGTAAGATAATAAAGATTGAATAGGTAAGAATACCCATAGAGATCGATAAGGCCAGATTCAAATTTCTAGCATAATATACCACCAGGCCCATAAAAGATGCAGCAATTAAAGGCTTTAGGGAATAGCTCATAATTTTAATTCTGCTCATTAGCTTAAAATAAGCGAGCATATAGGCTGAAAAGACAAGCTCACTGATAACTGTGGCCACTGCTGCCCCCTTAAGACCAAAATAGGGGATTAAAATTATGTTTAAACCAATATTGGTAACAGCTCCCAGACCCACCCCCCACATGAATCTTTTCTCCAAATTGCAGGCAATAAACGAGTGCTCGTAGATACACCTTATGCATATTATCACCACACTCCAGATCAGTATCTGAAAAGCGATTATCCCCTGGTTGAACTTTTCCCCGTAAAAAAAAACCATAATCGGCCTGGCCAATATACTTCCCCCAACTCCTACCGGTAAGGCCACTGTGCTCAAGAGCTTTGTCGATGAGGAGATTAGAGTCCTCAATTTCTCTTGCGATTCCTTATAATACCTTGACATCAGAGGAAATACTGCATTTACAAAAATGGGGATAAATCCCCAGATGAGCAGCAGCAGCTTGTAGGCTGCATTGTACCATCCCACTGCCTTATCCCCTTTAATAAACCCCAGCATCACCATATCAAAGTTATAATATATCTGAATCATTATGGCTGCAGCACCCATGGGGAGGGCTCGGCGCATCAAGCTCTTCCAGAAAGAGAAATTAAATCTCAATTCTAGTTTACCAAATCGCCTGACAAAGACGAAAATAAGGAATCCAGTCCCCATCAGACTACCAGCCAGCCACAAATAAGGAATGAGTAATAGATCTTTAGAACTTCGAATCAAAAGAAATATCAGAGCTCCGTACACAAGTTTATCTAATACTCTGGCTATTCCCATAAAATGCATCTTTTCTATACCTTGAAATAGCCACTCCGTTAATAAAGCAGAGGAGAATAAGGTTAGGCCGTAAATGATGATTAAATATTTTACTTCAGGAGAGCGGGGAATAAAAGTGACGAAAACCAAAAGTGAACAAAAGGAAAGTAGTGCCAGGACCAATCTTAAGGTAACTATATTGCTAGCGTAGTTATCGATCTTACCCTTATCCCGGGCAATTTCCCGCACTCCCAGAATGGTCAACCCCAGATTAACCGGCAGGAGAAAATAGGAAACTACTGCTTGAGCAAAGCCTATCTTGCCAAAGTTGGCAGGGGCTAGAATCCTGGCCAGATATATAACGACCAGAAAGCCAATACAGCGAAGAATCACCTCGGCAAAGGAAACGGACAAAAAATTTTTCGCCACTCTTCTGATGGTGCTCATTGATCAATCTTTCTCTTTCCCTATCTCTTCAAGACTACTCTTAGGAGCGATATTAGGAGAATCAGATACACGGAAAAATAGAAAATAAAGAACGGTTTGTCTTCCAAGAATGCTCTTAGTATCCTTATCCTCAGATACGAAGGTAGTTGTTTCATCTGAAGATCGTCCACCCACAGACTCCCCTCCCCTAATCTCTTAGCCAACATTATTTTGACTACGGTGGTACCTGCCGGAGTATAAATGGCCACTTCATTTTGTCGCCAGGAAGAGGGAGCAACCATAGTGCGCTCTTCTTTCTTGACCACGTTGCCCTCTCCATCCATACACACAAGACTAACAATGGTATTCTGATAATCAACCTCTCTAGCCGTAGTAATATCTGATCTTAGGTGGGCCCTCAGAGTCAAAAAACTTTTAGCTCTGGCGGGAATCGTCTGCCAAAGCCACTGCCAGGACATAGTTCCCTGCATGTAACTCTTCCCCCGATAGGGCTCCTTGGTATTGACAGACCATCCCGACATCCTACTCCAGAACTCGGGATTGCCCGAGGGATCAAGAATCTCAAAATCTGGGTTGAGAAGCAAATTTTCAGCGAGGGGTCTTAGCTCGATCCCATCAAACCAAACACTTCCCTGTCCCAGTCTTTTGCCCAGCTTAACCCGGATCCTTTCCGTTCCTGCCGGGGTCAAGATCACTCGTCCGGATAGTCTCCAGGAAGAGACAGCGAGAATGGTACCATATTCTTCTTTGATGATCTGGCCCTTCTTATCCAGGTAGTCCAGCCACAGGAAAGTATTTTGGTAGTCGGTTTCTTTCTCCACCCTGATATCCGATTTGACATAGGCGGTAAAGGAATAATATTGTTCCGGTTTAGTCGAAATTTCCTGTGAGAGCCAGCTCCAGGCTTTACTTGTCCGCATGCAATTTTTTCCACCATAAGGCTCCTTAACATCCACTGACCATCCATCTCCCGTGCTCCAAGATTCTGGTTTGTCTAGCCCCTCCAGATTCTCAAAATCCGGGTTAAGGAGCAGGTTTTCTGAATTACTCCGGGCTGCCTCAGCACCTCTGCTAGGACTAAAGACCAAAATTGCTAGAACTACCATGATTATCACCCACAGACTGGCTTTTTCTTTCTTCATCTCAACTCCTCTTCTTGATCGAGAAAAATTCTCTCGAGGTTAAATATATCATCCCCGGGCAGATTCCAGAAAATATACTGCGAAAAATGCGAATGAATTTGGGAGCGGAATAATATCGGTTTATTATCTCAAAGATCCAATAGATATCTTCCCCAGTAAAATGTAAGTGCCGGAATCAAGAAGAAAAACCAAAAGTGCTTGAAAGCAGCCCGGCGATTTTTATTCTAGAGCCCCAATTTTACTTTTTTATGAATAAAAAGTAAGCCCTGCCTTAATATAACAGATTTTCAAAAGCTCGACAAGAAATTCTAACTAAAACTTATAGCCTATTCCCAAACTAAGCAAAAAGCTATCCCAGCTTATCTCCCTACCAATTTTTTCTTTCATGACACTGGTTGAAAAGAGGACCCTAGCTTCTCCTTGCAAGACCAAATTCTTTCCAATTCTGTATTCGGCTCCTCCCAGGAACTGAAAACCCCAATGGTTATCCCGGCCATATAGAGTGTCAATTTCTTCATGATTCCAAGCTCCGTCCAGATAATAGACCGACCTGGTGGAAATTTCAAGTTCGGTATCAAAAACTCCTACCCCGGCCCCGGCATGGATGGACCATGATTCCTCAAAAGCGGGTTTACCCACCACACTCAAGAAAACCGAGCTGGCCCTCGCTTCTCCCTTGTAGTAGATTTCTATAGTGTGAGGTGGTGACAGTTCCGTACGCGAATCAGCGGTATTGGATTCAATATTAAATGTCTCTCCTCTAATAACTAATCCGGGAGAAATACTATATTCTACCTCTATCCCTGATGCGGTGCCGGTTTTAAATCCCAGGCTGGTGCCATACACGCTGTTGTAGTATTCATCAAAAGCATCATTCATCTCCCCAAAACCAAGAGGATAGCCATAGCTGAAAAATCCACTTATACTTAACTTAGCCTCTGCTGCCTTCGGGCTCAGCCAAAAGATAACCAATATCAAAGCGGCAATTGACAAACTCAAGAATCTTTTCATTCTTTACCTACGCTTCTTGCCGGAAAGAGTTGCTTGAAGACGAAATAGCACATAAGAAGAGAAGTGCCTGAAAGTGCACTTCGGAAAATGCCGATGAATTTTGCGATTGGGTAATATTGATTTATGATTTCAAAGGGACTTCGCAAGTTTACAAAATAATAATAATCAAGGGGTGTAAAGAGATAACCCGCAAGATGGCTTTGCCATTGAAAAGTATAAACAACATAGAATAAAACCTGGAAAGCGAATAGTCCCACAAATTTCTTATCCTCCACAATTTGCAAAGTTAAAAAGGGAATCAACCATACAAAATAATGGACATGAAAAAAGCAGGTAGCAAAGAATATCAAAAGAACCATAAGAACAGTCTTCCACAAATCGCTAAAAGAATAATTGGTATTGAAGTAAGTGTATAACCATAAAACTGTGTAAGCCACTAAAAAAACAAATACGTAGTCATAAAGATGACCCAGGTAAAAACTCATTCCCAACAGGTTTTCCCCATAGGGAAGTTGGGATATTATTTCTATCTCGCTGGGTCGGCCTAAGGATCTGGCCAAAATGGTCATCAATACCAGAGGAAGAAGTCCCCAAAATGCCAATCTTAGACGCTCCCACCATCGCTTTCCCAGAATAATCACAAAGAAAGGCAGCAGAATCAAGGGATACCATCGAATGATTATACTTATTCCCAGGGAAAGAACTGATTTTGTCGTCAGATTTTTCCTGGCATAATAAAGACTCAATAGAATAAAAAATACGGAAACAACTTCGTATCTGGCAGCTACGTAGGTGGCAAATATGATAATGGGATTAATTATCCAGAAGATAAAGGCAAGTACTCCCTTTTTACGATCTGGAAAAATATGCAGCAGCAAGAAAGCGCATCCAAGCTCGAAGAGGAGGTAAGGGACCTTAAAGAGAAAAAGGGTCCTGAAGACATTAGGGTGATTAACAAAGGTAGCGAACATGCCCCAATCGGCCCCGGAGACTATTTGGGGATGGTCGAGTATGCTATTGAAATAGGGCATGAGGGGCTTGAAAATCCACAAAAAGAAGGCGTGCAGGTAGTGTATAATGATCTGTCCCTCACCTGCCCAGGGCATTCCCTGATAAACGATAAGGGAGGCTCGCCAATAAACAGATAAAAGGTCTGGATAGTAGACAGTGATAGGCATGAGAGTGACTCTGATCAGAAGTCCGATCAAGAGCCACTTAACTATGTCTGCCCGTGCCGAGGGATCTTCTCTATAGCTGTAAGGGATCAGCTTTGAGAACAGTTTTCTTATGGTTTTGATTATTTCTCTCAAGATATTGGCCTAGCTAAAATCATCCTGAAATTACCCGTAGAGTATTTTAAAAATTTGAAAACCGTGTCGCTCACAATAGAACCTTCTCCATTAGCTACCTAGGCTCCTTAATTGTCAATAATGGATTTTATAGAGTATGAAGGGATACCGTTGATAAAGAATTTTGAGATGTTTCGGCATAAGCTCTTCTAAAAAACTGGTATACTCACTTACGCCTATATCCTCATGATAGGTGTTAAGAACCAGATGAGTGACCCCGGCTTTTTTACACTTGGTCAGTAATTCTGCACTACTTCTCAACGCAGGAAACTGGCGACCCAAAGTCCCGAGAACTGTGGTCGTCACCGAACGCGAGCAGTAAAATGTCCGTATCTCATTCATAACAAACAATTTATCCGTGAGCCATAAATTCTCATTTACATATTCAAAAAAACGATAAGTTTCATCATTTCTAAAAATATACTCTCCCTGTGAGGTAACTCCGGCAAAAACCTCGGCTCGTTGAGAGATTTTGTTCAGTCCCTCAGGAGCCAAATAAAAGATTTGAAAAATGAGTGCCAGAATCAAAAGAGTAAATAAAGTATTTCTGAAAAATTTATTGAAATGGGAAACCTGGTCTATTATATAGGCTACCATAATGCTGAGCACGGGGAAAATCGGTATCAGTCCCCGTTTGTAAGGCATAGACCAGCTCCAGAAAATAAGATATGCGGCCGCGTAAAATAGGAGGAACTTTATCACTTTATGATTTCTCAGCCGGGGAAAAACAAGTAAAGGTAAAAAGGCTAAGAAAAACAACCCAATCTCACCGACATCGCGAAATTTTTCACCATGCATGCTCACGTTCCAGAAAAGAGAAGAATAACTTCCTAGATAATTGAGTCCAAAATTAAGAATTTCTTTGGGTCCTGCCATGGCAAAAGCTTCTTGCCGACCCAGCCCCTTCAACATAGAAAACAAAAAACCAAAAATTGAATGCCCGCTAATGATAAAGGCTCTCAAGTACCAGACACAACCAGCCACTCCCGCCAGAGTAACAAACAAAATAAAATTTCTAGCTACTATAAAAGATTTTTCCTTTCTTGACAAAAAACCACTAACCAGAACAGCTACCGCTAAAATGCCCACGGTTAGAAACCCGGTGTATTTAGAACCCAAAGCCAAGCCGCTCATTAGTGCTGAGATGAGAAGCCATCCCCTCCTGTTTGAGACAACCCAGTTGATAAGGGCGAAAAATGCCAGAAAACCATAAAAAGTGAATCCTAGATCAATATAAGCAGTGGTAAATTGCCAACTTACAATGGGTATGGTAGAAAAGATAGCCGCCGCCATTAAGGCAACGCGGCGAGAAAAATATTTTTTCCCTAAAGCATAAATTCCTATTATGGTCAGGACACCAAAACCAAAATGAATGAGCTTTGCTAAGACGGCATCCTTAATAGTCAAAGCCATGGCATATAGGATGCCTACGTTAAATGGCAAAAAATTAGCTCCAATATTAGCACGAGGAATACTAACAAGACGATGGAGATATGCCCACTCTTTGGCTATGGGAAGATAAGCACTTAGACCATCATAATCAGAGGGGAATACCGAAGCTCCGAAAAGACCAAAGATTATCTGGATGGCTAGAAGAAAAACTAATATAATCTCGATTGGGGAGATCCTTAGACCAGCAAAATTTCTTAATCTGGCCTTTGCTGTCCGAATAGTTTCTTCGATTTCCTTATAACTTAAGAGGAAAAGTCCAAGCAGCAAAAGGTTGACCGCCCATCTATTAAAAAGCCCGATTAAACCCAGTCCAATGAGTAAATGGGTAAAAATGGCCAGTCCCATACCGAGGCTAAAAAGAAAGGACTCTAAAAAAGAGTCGATTTCAAATTTTAGCCATCTACACACTTTTTTCCCTAAGGCAGCATTAACCAGAAGAAAAAGTAAAAGAAGAAAAATCCTAAAAAATGTGTTGCCCAGACTTTCCCAGAGTATTTGCCCCGACCAAAAGTAAAGATAACTGCCAAAGATAAAAATTATCCAACTGACTAAAAGGAGCCATTCGACTTTCCACCAGTCCCTCTTGACCATGATAATGCCTTTGTGTACGGCTAAGGATATCTGATCATTAACTTTGCTTTTCTTTATAATTCCTGTGTTGCTCGTTAATGTGACTCTCAAGAATTGCCTGTTTTTGAGTAAGTTCCTTTACCTGACTAACAAGGGTTGAAATCTTTACCGAAAAATACAGATTGATCAGTATGAGAAAAAAACCCCCAAACAAGAAAATGGTGGAGGAAGGCAGAGCAATACCTAACAACCGGCTTATGGAAAGGAGTAAGTTGTGCCAGATTGCCAGAACAAAAACAACCGCTCCGGTAAGCATCCACAGCCACGAGTACTCTTCCCTGAGTTTTCTCCTCCTCACCAATTCAAAGATGAGGATGATCAATCCCACGCTTAACAAAATAGCCAGAGCTTTTTGTCGCAGAGGCATCTTCGATTCCTCCTTTTCTTCTTATCTACGCGGCTTTTCCCGCAGCAAAGTGACTATGGTTGAAAGAAGTACCTTGAAACCGTAATAGATCAGGCGATGTCCACTAATTACCGAATTTCCCGTGGAGTTCGCATGCATTGTGACTGGCACTTCTTTAATGTGGAACCCGGCAAAGTGTGCCAGGACAATGACATCGGCATCTTGATAGTCAGATGGATAGTCAATCTTGGCGAAGAAATCTACCACCCCACGCCTGAGCGCTCTGAATCCGGAGGTGGAGTCAGTAATTCTCTGTCCAATAATTAGAGAAGTTAATCTTCCAAAAATGGCCATTCCCATCCTTCTGATCCAGGGAGGTTTGTATCCTTTTACTCCCAGGAAACGAGAACCAATCACCACATCAACCGAGCTATCCTCTAGAGCAGTCAACAAATCATTGATATATTGGGGCTCATGCTGGCCATCTGCATCCAGTTGAACCACATATTCATAGGAATGCCTTAAAGCATACTTAAAGCCTGTCTGGGCAGCCGCACCCGGACCTAGATTTATAGTGTGAGAGAGTACCGTGGCCCCCACATCTCGGGCTACTCGGGAGGTCGCATCAGTAGAACCATCGTTAACCACTACTATGTCCACCCCGGGAAGCGAGGATCGAGTCTTCTTAACCACCCCCCCGATATTTTTTTCTTCATTGTAGGCCGGAATGATAACCAAAATCCCATGTTTCTCAGCCATAGTCTCATCTCTCTTCTCTAGTAAGCCCCTCTTCCACTTAGTACTGCAGGAATTGTCTTGAGTAGAATGGTGAAATCGAGCCAAAGGGACCAATTGTCAATGTAGGTAAGGTCCAGTTCCATCCACTTCTCGAAACTCAACTCGCTCCTCCCCCTTACCTGCCAGAGACAGGTCATCCCGGGCTTTACCGAAAGTCGCCTTCTCTGCCAGATGTCATATTTTTCAACCTCTGAAGGTATGGGGGGACGTGGACCCACCAGGCTCATCTCTCCCTTAAGAACATTGATCAATTGAGGAAGCTCATCCAGAGTGCTCCTGCGGAGAATTCTTCCAAATCTAGTCAGACGCGGATCAGAGCGAATCTTGAATACCGGACCGGCAGTCTCATTCAAGTCTTTAACCTCTTCCTGCATTTCCTCAGCACTCTCAATCATGGAGCGAAATTTATACAGGGTAAACTTCCTTCCGTTTAGACCGCACCGCTCCTGCCAGAAAAGAATGGGGCCAGGGGAGGAAAATTTTACTCCGAGTGCAATTACCAGAAAAAGTGGAGAAAGAATGATCAGGAGAATGAAGGCAACCACACGGTCAAATATTTCTTTCGAAAGCATGGCCCATCCCCACTCCGGAGTGGTGGAGAAGGAAAGGGCGGGAATGCCAAATAAATCACTCGCTTCTATCCTTAGCCTGCCGGAGTGGCTAAATTCAGCTAGCACATGGGAGGGTACCCCTACCTCCTCACAGGCTCTCAAAAGTTTGGGAATGCGATCCCAGAATTCAAAAGGGAGACTGAATACCACCTGATCAACCACATGCTTCTGCAGAAACTCCTGAAGGTTCGAGGCCAGTCCTAGAATTTTACATCCTCGAATTATCTTGCCAACTTTAGAAGAATCAAAGTCCAGGCACCCCAGAATTTTGAGCCCCCAGTGAGGATTTTCTTCAACTGCTTTGACTAAAGGCTCCGTCCCCCTCCCACTCCCCACAACCAATACCTGAGTCCAGCGGTGTCTTTTCGCCTGCACCCCAGATTTCTGCAGAAAGGTGAGAAACGCCTTTTCCAAAGTAAGAAAGATAAGGTTCAAGCCACCGAAACTTAAAAGAAGAATTCGACTGATGGTATGGTCGCGAAGCAAGAACAAAACCACAATAATAATGGTCAAGCCTACTACAATGGTTTTTAAAACGGCCAGGAATATGTTTCTCATTGATCTACTCTTCAGCAAATCATAGACACCGAAAGAAGTTAAGAGAATTGCCCAGAGAAAAAGAATGGCAAAAAGTATCCAGGCATAATGACTCAGGGGATAGAGCCCAATCCGGCCAGGAATATTGTCTCTTACATAATAGGTTAAAAGAAAACAGCCTGCGGTTATGGCCAGGTCAGCCGCAATTGCTATTCTGGAGAAAATATAGGCCTGTCGCCTTAGCATCAAATTCCCCCTGGATAGTGAAGCCTTTATTTAAATTCTTTCCTGGATGCCAAATCTCTCAAAGAAAGACTTTCCCTCCAAAGATAATATAGCCCAATTAAAGTAACAGGTATAAATCCACTAATGTGCACCACAATGGAAAAGCTCAGAGCAACATCCTTGGAAATAGCAAAAAGAGCCAGGCTGACAATACAAAGATAATGATAAGTTCCCACGAATCCAGGGGAGGAAGGTATCATTACCCCCAGTGCTAAAATAACCATAACTACAAAAGGAGCATAAAGGGGAAGCTTAAAATCAAAGGCGATGATAGCGAATTGATAAGCACTGGCCATCACCAGCCATCCAGCTACAGAAAAGATCATTACCATAATAAGATGATTACTGTTTTTCAAAACCTCCAGGCCATTGGCAAATGAGTAAAGGACATCCTTAAGCTTATCTTTGGCATTAGCTGGCAAAAATTTCAGCCAAGAGTCTACCCCCCTGATAACCTTCTTGGTATGAAGCCTTAGGAATATGAGAAAAATAAGTACACTGATGAAAAAGCCAAAAGCAAAGTATCCTCCTTTTTTCACCCAGCCTGGAAAATCAAAGAAAATTAACACAATAGCCAAAAAGGATAAGACAGTAAAACCGTCGAAGACCCGTTCTATCACGATAGTAGCCAGGGCCGAGCTCTTACTTATATTCTCCTTGCTTCCAATGGAATAGGCCCTTATGAACTCTCCCAGCCTGGCTGGCAGCAGGTTATTGGCCATGAAACCAATCATGGTAGAAGAAAACAGGCTTCCGATTCCTATTCTTTTGAGCGGGGATAGTAAGTATTTCCATCTACAGGCCCGTATCCAAAGGCTGACCATCCCCAGAGCACTTGAGATAACTACATATAGGTAATTGGCATCTTTAAAAGCCTGTCCGGTTTCTTTGAACTCTATTTTGCGGAAGGCTAAATACAAAAAAACCCCACTTATTACTATACCTACCCAGAATTTCCACTTCATCAATTGGTCCTTTAGGTTATTCTATCTCTCATCAAATCTCATTGCGAATAACTCAGGCTTTCCTCTCAGCAGGATCTCTTAACCGCTTCACCAGATGCCCAGCTCGAGAAAACCTGGTAAAGCCATATGCCGCAAGTAACATCACATATGGCATAATGGGAACTCTGAATCTCATGTTCCCCATAGGCCCCACCGCCAACACAAAATAGCCCAGAATTGCTAGAAAGAGAATAACTACAGAATACTTCCTCTTCAGGGTCAAGTCAATTAATCCTGCAACTAAAGCAATGTAGATGACAAGCAGAAATATCATTGCTCCAGCAATATAGCATATTTGGGAAAAGCTTTTGTTGCCGAGAACCGAAGCTATAACTCCCGAAGGTCCCCTGGTGAGAAACTTCGAAAGAATGGGGATTCCCCTGGGTTCTCTTCCCAGAACACGCCAGAACTCACTGCTTCCCGGCTCAACAAGCATGGGGAGAGCTCCGGTCAGGTGAACCCTTGCATACAGGATCGGATGCTTCATTATCTTCTCTAGACCCAGTTGCTGGGCGACTCTCACCTCCTCAGTTTCCGACAGGTTTTTCCCTTTCACCAAATTCTCAAGTTCCCTGCTATATTCCCCTTGTATTTCTTCAAAGCTCCTACCCGATCTAGCCTGTTCCAGAAACACCGCATTGTCCATCAGCAGCATTCGTCCCATGGAAGAAATGTGGGGAAATCCAGACACTACAGTGTTACGAATTAGCCAGGGTGACAGGACTAACAAGAAGACAAGTATGAAGACAAGTCCATTAGCGATGCGGCTTACCAGACGGGTTCTTTTGAAAAAACTGCTAAGTATGAAAAATAGCACTAAAAATACCGGAAAATATAGGCTAACTGGTCGACAAAGGGTAGCCAGACCCATAAAAAGGCCTCCCCAGACCAAGTACTTAATACTCGATCTTTTCAAGAATTGAACCACAAAATAAATTGAAATCAGAAAAAGGAAGGTAAAGAGCGTCTCAGTCATTAACATATTAGCATAAAGCAAGGAGACAAAATCAACTGCCAGAAGGCACCCGGCCAGGAAACCCACCTTTTTGTTAAACAACATACTCCCTATCCCATAGATTAGTAAACAACTCAGTGCTCCCATGACTATCTGCAATAAGAGTACCATATATACCCGGTAGCTAGAAATCGCATATACTCCAGCTACAAAGAAAGGATATACTGGTGTTCTAATAATGGGGTCTGTGTGAGCAGTTGGAGTACCAGACGAAGACAGCGGATATACGGAATATACGCGGTGCTCCAATAAATTAACAGCAATTTGATGATAGCCTCCGGCATCGGAAAAAGCTATCCTTTCCTGCCAAACCTTGTCCTCCCAAGGGGCAATAGCTATAAATAGACCCAATCTAACAGCCAGAGCCAAGAAAAAAAGAGCCATCAATTTCTTATCCAGGGTCAACCATCTCCTTATGAGTATTTCAAATCCATTTACTTTTGGTTTCTCAACATTCTTCATAATTCTGGCAATTTAATTTAGAGAATTTCCTTACTGTCTGGCAATGAAAAATATTCCTAAACAGATGAATAAGACCCCTATCCATCGGGATAACGGAATTGATTCTCCCAAAAATAGCCAGGAAGCGAATAAAAGTAAGACATATCCGAGACTACCTATAGGATAGGCATAGCTTACCTCAACTTTTGATAAGATCACCAACCACCATATGGCCCCCAGAGCAAACAAAATGAAACCGCTGATAACATAGATATTGGAAGCAGTCCCACCCAGTGTTTTCCATAAAGATTGAAGGGAGAAGCTTATTTCTCCAACCTCCAGCATCCCTTTTCTGAAAAAGAGCTGCCCGGCAACGGTAAAAACCGTTGAGAGCAAAATCAGAAAGAATATGTATGATCTCTGCATTCTTACGGCTCTCCTAGTTTTTCTTTGCCTTCAGGCTATGCCTCTGAGAGCATGTCCCCATAAAGCTCTTCAAGTCGGTCTACTATTGAATCCCAATTAAACTCCCGTCTTACATAATCTTTAGCTATTTCTCTTCGAGACCGAACCTTAGCCGGATGGTTAATTAGCTCCTCCAGTACCTCTCCTAGATTCTCACTATCACCCCTCCTGAAGGTATAAGCGTAATCAGAGACAATAGTAGTATTCTCGGGAATATCGCTGCAAACTATGCAGCAGCCAAAACTCATTGCCTGCAAGAGTGAAATAGACAAACCCTCAAGATCTGAAGGGTGGACATAAAGATAACAATTGCTTAAAAGCTCCTCTAGCAGTTCGTCCCTAACGTATCCCACAAAAATTACCCTTTTTCCAGCCATCTTTTTTAGAGTCCTCACATACCTATCCGAGTGGCTTTCTCCCCCCGCAATAACCAATTTCATTTTAGTCTTAATTTGGTTGAAAGCTTGAATTAGATAGTGACACCCCTTTTCCGGAACCAACCTTCCCAAAAACAAAAGATAACTATCTTTTTCCAGGCCAAATTTCTTTATTTTATCGGGACTACGAGGTGGGTAAAAGTTCACCCCATTGGGAATATAGTGTACTCTCCTACGGTATTTTCTCTCATAGTAGCTTTTCAGTACCTTTGACACGACCATAGTTTGATCAGGTAGAAGAACAGAGGCAAGTTCTCCCAATCGCAAGAACTGTCTACTCAGCCACCCCCATTTGGCTCTTTTCCAATCCAGTCCATGTATATAGCCAATAGTTTTGATTCCCTTTAATTTAGGAATCCAGGCTAAAGTACATGGACCCAAAGCATTGAATTGCACAATATCAACATCCTGCCCTAAGGCATCCAGGGCAGATAGAAATGTGTGGGACATAGTCTCCAGATGTTTTGACCTGAAGGAGGGTACTTTCACTATCCTCATTCCCCGATATTCTTCTCCAACATCTACATATCCCCGAGAGTAGACTATCACCTCATGACCACGCTTTACTAACCTCTGGCCAATTTCTTCGGTAACGTTCTCAATTCCTCCCTGATAGGGAATACCTTTTAAACCCAACATAGCTATCTTCATGTTATAGAATCTGAGTTCTCATATGGGCTCTTACTTTATTCTTGAGCAGCCAGAAAAATGGTTTATACCAGCTTCTTCTTATGGCTGTCTTAGCCGTACAGACCATCCAGCACTTGTGGCAATCACTCGCCAGACATCTAAACTGGGAGGCTCTCTTAGAATTCCAGATGGTTTCAAAGCTATGATCGTTCAAATTTCCCAGGCAAAAATCGAGGACATCACAGCCGTAGACATTGCCGCGGGGGTCAAGGTAGAAAAAACCTTGGCCGGCATCGCATTTCACCGGTCTTTTTTGGGTATAAAGATAATTCCAGAGGGTGTAGTCAAAATATGCTCTGGCTAATCTTTTCGGAGTCCAGTGTCTCAGCTCGGATCTCACCAGATAGTTTAATCCGTCCTTCAATTCCCCGTCAACACTGGGCTTGAGGCCTTCTTTTTCACCAAAGTATATGGGCGAGGAGGTGACAACGGCCATGCTAAACTCCACCCCCAAGTCATTGGCCAGATCGTACACCTTATTTAGCTGCGATATATTACTATGCATTACGGTTAGTGCTACTCCCAGATCCTTTACCCCATTCTCCCTCAAAATCCTCAGGCTCTCCAGTCCACTGGTAAAGGCTCCCCGAACCCCCCTGATCTCATCGTGTTCTCTTCCTATTCCATCAATAGAGATTCTAACCCCAATTTGAGGATCTGCCTTTACTATTCTTTTTATACTCCTTCCAATTCTCTTCGTCAACAGACCATTAGTGGAAATGATAATTCTGGGGGAGCTACATATATGATAAATCACCTCTATGATCTCTGGTAAATCTTCTCTTAAAAAGGGCTCTCCTCCAGTGATATTAATATCCCGCAAACCCAAAGGAAGCCGCTCATAAAAAGAGGATTTCATCTCGCCATTGACTTTAATCCTCCAGATATCGCACATTTTGCATCTGGCATTGCAACCCAGGGTTACCGCAATTATGGCATTAGTGGGCCCAGCCTTCCTCATCTTCATCTCATCAATTTCTGGTAAATCTTCATCAGTCTTTCATAATAAAGTTCAGGATTATACTCCTCTTCCACCTTTTTTCGGGCATTCCTTCCCATCTGCTTTCTTAACCGGGGTCGGCTTATGAGATAGGCAATCTTTTCTGACAGCTCCTCGCTATTTCCTGGTTCAAAGAGAAGGCCATCTATTCCATCTTCAATCAATTCCGGGATGCCGCCAATATCTGAACCAATAACCGGTTTGCCCAGAGCAAAAGCCTCAAGAACTGAATGAGGACAGTTCTCGTACCATTCCGATGGCACTACCACAAACATTGAATCTCTAATGACCGATTTTAATCGCTCCTCATCCATATAACCTGAAAATTCAATATTTGCAATGTTTTTTTCCGAAACACACTCTTCCAGCTTATTTCTTAACTCCCCTTCTCCAATAATCAGCAACCTGGAATTCTTTATATCCATAACAGCACGAATCAAAGTCAAAAGTCCCTTTTCCTCAGAAACCCTACCGAAGTAAACAAAATAATTCTCGCCATTATATTTGGGTGAATATTCCCGGGGATCCACAAAATTAGGGATATGAAATATTTTCCCCCCATCTATACCAAATTCAATTGATTTATTTCGCAAAAAGTTGCTGGGAGAAATAAAGATGTTTATATTCCTTTCATAAATTCGCAGTAGCCTATGAAAGTACATCTCCACGCAATTTAGGAAGCTAAAGCTGAACGAGCCTTTATTGCATCTTTGCAGAATTGCCTGATAGTAGTGATGGCCCTTACATCTTTCACAGATTTTTCCTCCGGCCATCATATTGTAAGTTGGGCAAATTAACTTATAATCATGCAGAGTTTGAATTATCGGTAAATCAAACTTCTTTAAAGAATGAAGGATTGAAGGAGATATTTGATGAGCAATGTTGTGGAGATGAGCAATATCGGGCTTTGCCTCCTTTATAAGCGCCTCAATCTTCCTTTTTGCCTCCAAAAAGTAGATTACTCTAGGGATCATTCGCAGCCTATTTCCCAAAGACATAGGACTATTAAAGTCAACCTTGCTCACAAAATATTTGGCATAAGCAGTTGGTTCATTCCTTTCATCCTGCATGGAAAAGGGAATAACTTGATGACCCTTAGCTTCTAGAATTCTACTAATTTTAGAAATATGCCTCTCAGAGCCCCCTTTTAGATAGAAATACTTGTTTACCAGTAATACCTTCACTATTTATCCAAATCTCAGTTGATCTTGCATAATTCCCTTATTGCCTCATAGATCCCTCGAGCCATATTTTCCTCATTGTAATAAAGTTCAACCGCTCTTCTGGCCTCTCTTCCAATTCTTTTTGCCTCTTGAGGATTATCTAGGAGAAATTTAATTTTTTCTCTTATTTCCTCAGCGTTGTAAGGCTCATACAGTATGGCGGTTTTCCCATCTTCAACATAGTCTATTATTCCGGAAACTTTTAGAACTAGAATCCTCACTGGAACAATCCTACTTTACAATTCTTTCTATGAGATTCTCAAATTTTTCCACAACATGATCCCAGGTGTATTTCTTTACCTCCTCAAAGGAGTTATTGGCTAATTTCTTCCGAAGATTATCATCCTCAATTAACTTTTTGATGCCTCTAGTCAACTCATCAACACTGCCGGGTTCGACCAAAAGACCAGTCTGCCCATCCTTAACCACATCTGGAATCCCTCCTACTCTGGTAGCAATCACCGGCACCCCTACTGACATTGCCTCCAGAATGACATTGGGCAGTCCCTCATAGAGTGAAGGTAAAATAAGAATCTTGGCCTGCTCAAGGTAGTCATACACTTTCTCGGGAGAAACCATGCCTATGAATTTAACCCTTAGGCCAGCGGTCATTTCCTCTAGTCTTCGCCGATCCGGTCCACCACCTACAATCAATAAATCCACATCTCTCACCAACCTCATGGCTGAAATGAGGTACTCAACGCCCTTTTCTCTGGTTAACCTTCCCATATAAACCAGTTTCTCACCCTCAAAATCCCTCCTTTCCCTGATTTCAACCCCATTGGGCACCACTTGAATCTTTAACATAATATCTGTTACTAGAGAGGAAATCCTCCGACGACGTAGTTCCTCAAGAATATCTTTTCTCATCGTCTCGGTCTGCACCAAAATGGAATCTGAAAACTTTAAAGCAATAAAACCGTAGATTCTATTCCTCCAAGGGCCTCCCGGGACATATTCCTCTTCTCCTTGAATAAAAAGAATCGTGGGGATATGAAATAAGCCTTTGGCTAAAGCCCCAATTAAACCATTTTCCACATTATAACATATTAAGACGTCAATGTCGGATCTATTCCGGTATATGTCTCTTAAGCTCGAGAAAAGATTAAATCCCATACAAAGGCCGGGAAAGCCTATAAATCTTCTCCTCTTTATATGGTATCCGTGTCTTTTTTCCTCTCGAGGTAGGTTGTGCTTAGACCTGATCAAAAAAAGAACTCTGTGTTTTTTCCCTAGCAATCTACCCAGTTTTTCAGCCTGGAGTTCTGCTCCCCCAATAATCTCTGGGGGCAGCGAACTAACGAGAATTCCTATTTTCATAGTCTCGATATCATCTCCTCGTAGAGACTTTCATATTGTCTGGCAATTTCCAGCCAATCGTATCTTTTCACCATCATCAATGCCTGTCGACTCATTCTTTCCCTGAGCTTTTCATCTCTCAGGAGCATTCGTATCTTACTTACCAGATCCTCAATATCCTCCGCCTCCGCTAATAATCCATTTTCTTCATCCTTGATTATGTCGAGATTGCCACCAACCTTGAAAGCTATCACCGGCTTTCCTGCAGCCAGTGCTTCCACATTAGAAAGAGGTAGACCTTCTCTACGAGAAGGACAAACATAAAGCCTGCAACCTTTAAGAAGTGATATTTTCTCGTCTCCTCTGACAAATCCCACAAATTTGACTCTCTTCTTAAGTCCCTTTTTTATAACCAGATCCTTCAAATTCCTTTCCTCAATTCCCCTACCGGCAATGATTAGGTCTAAGTTGGGATCTTCCTCGGCAACCCTGGCAAATGCTTCAATCAAAATGTCATAACCTTTTATTAGAATCAACCTGCCCATCGAAAATAGATAAGGTCTTGGAGGTCTAAAAGCATCCTTCCGGTTAAATAACTCTAAATTTACTCCGTTAGGAATTATCTTTACCCAATTCTCCGACGCTCCTAGGGCAACCATTTGGGTTCCCAAAAAATTAGTTACGGCGGTGAAATACCGGCCTTCTTTCAATGCTAATCTGGTCTTCTCATCCACCCGGCTATTCAGCCTTGATCCATAGTTATAATCTGGTTCTACCTGGATATCCCCTCCATGGGTGGTAATAACAATACGATTTTTAAAATCATTCAGCGACTTGAGAACCCGATATCCGGCAGGATATACCTCATGTGCATGAACTATATCAAATTCTCCTCCCTTCATCTTATCGCGCAACATAATCTTAATCATCAATTCATGAAAAAGACCCTTGGACCTGGGCAGCCAATAGCGAAATACCTCATAATCTGTCTTCTCCAAATCCAGAATACTCACCTTCCTTCTGGCTGATCTGGCAAGCACTGTTACCTCATGACCCAACTTCACAAGTCCATTAGATAGATGATGAATCACATATTCAAGTCCCCCTGGGGGAAGATGACCCAAGACAAACTGGCATATCTTCATGATGGTCTTACTTCTCCCCTCTCACTCCTCTAACCCATAGGCCAACGTTTGCTTTAGCTTCCGACCCCCAAAAAAGTGGATCACCTTAACTAGTGGCTGGAGACGATTGGGTAGGTAATCCGAGATTAAATCAAGGTCTCCTCTTTCAAGATTCCGGGAGAAAAGAAGTAGATAAAGTGAAATCCCTCCCAGTCCATAAAGGGGTACAACCCGCAAATCATAATACAGTAATTGACAACTCACAATCAACCCCGACATTACTCCTGATGCCAGCAAGGTTTGCTTTAAAGTACCGACATCAAATCTGGCATTGATCAATCGCTTCAGCAGATGCCGGGAGAATAGCGCCGCTCCACACAGGGAAAGAACCCCGGCCAGGGCTGGACCCAAGATATTTAGCGGTACTACCAAAGCAAGTCCCAGGCCAACATTAAGAATGCCAGCTACACCTTCCTGCTCAAACCTTTTTATAGGCCTCCCCATAACATACACATTCATCCCGTAAGCAGAATAAATTCCATAAGCAATTGCGCTTAAAGATAGGATAGCAAGAATGGGAGTACCACCAAGGTACTTGTTCCCGCCATAGATCTGAAGTAAAGGATAGGCAAGAGAGGCCACCAAAAAACTCGCTGGGATCAAGGAAAAAGATAGGTAACGGGAGGTGAGATGAAAGGCCTTCTCTATTGCCTTTATGCCTTTTGTCTTTAATCCAGAAATCTTGGGAACAATTGGCCGCAAAAGTGCATCAGTATATAAGACTAGGTAACCAAAAAACCTCCGGGCCACAAAGTAGGTTGCCAGTTGCTCCGGCATGAGAAAGACCCCAATGATAAGCTGATCTGCCTGACGGTAACTAAAACGAAGAAGGTCACCTCCATAGTAAGGCGAGGAATAAGAAATGAGTCCTTTCAGTGAATACTGCCCTGACCTGGAGAAAATGAAATCCCTGAGGTAATAAACCATCAACAAAACCGCCAGACCTTGGCCTAAAATAAGAGCCGAAATATAGCCATTCATCCCAAAGAAAAAGTATAAGAAAAGAGCCAACATTCTGGCCGGAATATTGCTAACAACATTGACAATGCTAAGTTGTCCAAACCTTTCCACTACTGAGAGCATATGGCAAAGGCTCTCCCATACTTTACCCACGACTAGGCCCACCGCCATAATCTTTACCAGAGCACTCAGGTCGGGTGTCTTAAAGAAGAGTTGAGAGATCTGCCTTGAGAAAAGAGCCACTATTGCCGCTGCCACAAAAGATAAAAAAACCGGAACCACAACCGACAACTTCATCAAGGCATAGGCCTTAGTCCTTTCTCCTCTGGCAAGTAGCTCAGGTGCTTTCCGAATACAACTGGTCACCAAGCCCAAGCCGGTAACCATTCCACTTAATCCGATAATAATACCGAGGACAGCCAGAGAGGACATCTCTATTTTAGTCAACAGGCGGCTGATGACGACAAAAAAGAATATGGAGAAAAGAGTAATTGCCCCCTCTGAGGTGAGAAGCTTGGTAGAATCCCGCATCGTCTTTACTGAACCATTACCACTACCCATCGCCTTGTCTCTCATCTGTTGTAAAATAGGCCCTCCCTGGTGAACAAACCACGGTAGCAAAGCCAAGTATACTATACTATCCATGCCATGGCTTGTCAAAGCGAATTCAGTCTGCTAAACTACGTTTAATCCCATGCGCCTATTCGATACTTTGACCAAACAGATTAGCTTTGTCTTCCTGGCTTCGATGATTGCTAATGTTAGCAATTATCTTTTTCATATCTATATGAGTCGAAGCTTGGGCCCAGCCGATTATGGAATTCTGGCTTCCTTATTTTCCTTGTTTATGATTATTTCTGTCCCTGCAGGCACCCTCCAGACAGTTGTCACAAAATATACCTCCAATTTCAAGGCACATAAAGAGCTCGCCAAAATAAAAATGTTACTAATAGCTCTGTTTAAGAGAGTATCCCTTTTTGGACTAACCGGCTTTGTTCTGTTTATTTTAGCTCGAAAATCTATTGCCTCTTTCCTTCACATTCCCACCACCATCCCGGTAATCATACTGGGAATTGCCCTGATCTTGACCATAATCTCCCCCCTGCTATTAGGAGTGCTGCAGGGACTACAGAAATTCGGCTACTTCGGAGCCGATATGATAATAGGGACTCTGGGCAAGCTATTATTCGGAATCCTCCTGGTCTATCTAGGCTGGAAAGTTAACGGGGCGGTTCTGGGACTTACCCTAGGTGTCCTTGCAGGCATCCTATTTGCAATTATTCCTCTAAGACCTATAATTAAACAACACCAGAGTAACTGTGATCTTAATCTCCCCCAGATTTATGGTTATTTTTTGCCAGTTGCCGCTATGCTTTTATGTATTATGATGCTTACCAATGTTGATATAGTCCTGGTAAAACATTTTTACACTCCCTCCCAGGCAGGAAATTATGCCGTAGCCTCCATTCTGGCAAAGATAATTTTTTATCTTCCTGGAGCCATTGGCATTGTAATGTTCCCCAAAACATCAGAGCTCCATGCTCTTGGTGAGGAGTCTATGCCGGTGTTAAAAAAAAGCCTCCTCTATGCAGCAATCCTCTGTGGTGGTACCCTTGTACTCTATTTGACAATCCCCGCATTCTTGGTAAATGTTTTGTTTGGAAAGCAATATACCTCAATTATTCCTTTGATGGGAATTTTTGGTTTAGCTATGTTTTTCTTCTCTCTGGCCAATATTCTCTTTTTGTATCAACTCTCTCTCCATCGCCTTAGGTTCTTGTGGATTTTGATTATAGGTACTCTTCTCGAGATAGCTTTAATAGTTTTATTCCATACAAGCCTGCTTCAGGTAATTCTCATCCTCCTAGTGGTTGGCCTTTTTCTATTCTTGAGCAGCAGTTATTATGTTTTTTTAAAGAGTATTAACTCATGAAGGATTCCGGGATAAAGCTTTCCGTCATAATGCCCGCTTATAATGAAGGGGCATGTATTTTTGAGACTCTTCAGGAAACTATTAAGACCTTACAAGAGAGCCTCAACCTAGACTACGAGATAATTGTAGTGGATGATGGAAGCGATGACGGTACCTACCAGGCATTAAGAAAAGTCGCTCAGACATCGAATAAGGTAAAAGTTACAAAATTGAATTCTCATCACGGCAAAGGCTTCGCCCTAAAACAAGGTTTTGAGTCTGTCAGAGGAGATTTGGTAGGCTTTCTTGATGCTGATCTTGATCTACATCCCAGCCAATTGGGCTCTTTTTTGAAGATTATGGAAAGAACGGGATCGGATGTGGTTATTGGCTCCAAGAGGCATCCAGAATCCAGATCAAATTATCCTAAAAGAAGAAGAATACTCAGTTTTTTCTATCATTTAATGATTTGTCTGTTATTCATGCTTCCCATCACCGATACTCAGGTAGGATTGAAGCTATTCAAGTACGAGGTATTGAAAAAGGTATTTCCTAAGCTCCTGGTTAAAGCTTATGCTTTTGATTTAGAGTTATTGGCTAACGCTCGTAGGCTTGGCTACAAGATCGTGGAAGCACCCATTACCTTGAACTTCGATCGCGAGACTCACTGGGGAAGAATTGGCCTTCGAAGTATACGGAATATGTTAACCGATACTCTAGCCATTTTTTATCGTATGTATATCCTGAAGTACTATGATAAACATTAGCTCATCGGGAGAAATAATCCATGAATCATCCCTTCATCTCTATTGTAATACCGGTAAGAAACCTTAATCCTTACCTGGGGGAATGTATAACTCATTGCCAGAGGTTAGATTACCCAGATTATGAAATCATAGTGCTACCGGACAGTCCCTTCTCGCAAAACTGGGGAGACGTAAAGGTTGTACCTACTGGACCCGTGGGGCCCTCGGAGAAACGAGATAAAGGAATGGGGAAAGCTAAGGGAGAGATTCTGGCCTTCTTAGATGACGATGCTTTTCCCTCTCCAGACTGGCTGAAAAATGCTGCCAGGCACTTTCAAAATGTAGAAGTAGCTGCTGTGGGAGGACCAGCAGTTACTCCTCAAAATGATTCTCTTAAGCAAAGAGCAAGCGGCTTTGTTTATTCATCTTTTTTGGGAGGGGGAAATCATAGATACCGCTATTTCCCTACCTCACTTCGTGAAGTGGATGATTATCCTACCTGTAACCTTCTGGTAAGAAAATCTATCCTCGAAGAATTGGGAGGTTTTGGGAGCCTCTTCTGGCCGGGGGAAGATACCGTTCTTTGCCTCAATATTACTCAAAAACTGGGCAAAAAGATCATCTACGATCCTTCAGTATTAGTCTATCATCATAGGAGACCTCTTTTTCTTCCCCATTTAAAACAGATCAAAAACTATGCTCTGCATCGGGGCTATTTCGTTAAACATTTCCCTGAAACCTCTCTTAGATTATCCTATTTGCTTCCTTCTCTATGGGTTAGCGCACTGGTAGGAGGGATAGTTATCTCCCTTTTTAACCTATTTTTGAGAGTGTTTTTCCTGAGTATGGTTTTACTTTATCTTGGTTTGGTATTCTTATCAATCATACGGCCAAAACACCTAAGGGTATTACTTTTAGTGTTTCTGGGTATAATTCTTACTCATCTCACTTATGGAACATTTTTTATCCAGGGTCTGATGATGAGGAGACTACAAAGATGAAGATAATGATAGCCTATCCTCCCATAGAAAGCGAGAAGGGAATACCACTGTTAAGCCAGAATCGCCAGTTCCAGTACTTTAATGAACCCACCTATATCTACCCTATGGTTCCCGCCTCTGCAGCAACTTTATTAAAACAAGCAGGATGCGAACTCATCTGGAGCGATGGCATTGCCGAGGAAAAAACCTATTCAGATTGGCTGGAGGAGGTAAAAAAAGAAAGTCCCAACCTTCTGGCTATGGAAACAAAAACGCCGGTGGTAAAAAGGCACTGGCAAATCATAGAAGAGATCAAAGACATAAATCCTGGTATCAAAACTGTTCTTATGGGAGATCATGTTACTGCCTTACCAGAAGAGTCTATGGAGAAAAGCAAGATAGATTTCGTCTTAACCGGGGGAGATTACGATTTTCTCCTGCTAAATTTGGTGAAATTCTTAAAAGGAAAGGAATCTTTAGAACCAGGCATTTGGTACAGAGAAAGGAAAGGAGTAAAAAATACCGGGAGATTTCGTCCCCATCATGACTTAAATTCTTTACCTTTTATTGACCGTGAGCTGACCAAATGGAGGCTATATTCTGAGAAGAACGGCAATTATAAAAAGACCCCGGGAACTTACATCATGGCGGGCAGAGATTGCTGGTGGCATCGGTGCTCTTTTTGCTCCTGGACTACTCTTTATCCTAACTATCGGGTCAGAACCCCACAGAACGTCCTTGATGAGATTGGAGAGCTCATAAGGAATTATCCGGTCAAAGAAATTTTTGACGATACGGGAACTTTTCCCAGGGGAAAATGGCTGGAGAATTTCTGCCAGGGAATGATAGAAAGAGGCTATAATAAGAAGGTAAATCTGGGCTGTAACCTAAAATTTGGGCCAGTGACTCAGGAGCAGTACCATCTTATGAAAAAAGCTGGCTTCCGCTATCTTCTCTTTGGTTTTGAGTCTGGAAAACAAGAAACCTTGGATAGAGTGAACAAAGGAATAAAAGTAAGACACATCATTGAAGGCTGCAAAATGGCTAAAAAAGCTGGCTTAGAGCCTCATCTTACCATAATGCTGGGTTATCCCTGGGAGACAAAAGAAGATGTAGCCAAAACCATAAAATTGGCTAGGGACCTATTCAGAAAAGGTTATGCCGATACACTTCAAGCTACTATAGTCATACCCTATCCTGGAACTCCTCTTTTTGAATATTGTAAGCAAAACAATCTTCTAAAAACCAAAGACTGGGACGACTATGACATGAGAAAACCAGTGATGAAGATACCTCTTTCCGAACACGAGATAATAGAAGCTACTCAACAATTATATAAAGTATTCTTTACCCCCCAATATATCTTAAGAAGAGTAGCTTCTATACGAAATTTTAACGATTTAAAGTTCATCAAACGTGGCCTTACTAAAATCTCCGGCCACCTAAAAGACTTTTCTGCTTCAAAAGGAACTCAATGAACTCTATAAACCAAAATGTGGAGATAATTGTAGTTGATGCTTTGGAGTAAGATTTATTAAAGTGATGCGGCAAAAAGGAGGTTGAGGTGTCAAAAAGAGTATTGATTACAGGTGGAGCAGGTCTAGTAGGGAGTCATACTGCAGAGTATTATGCCAAGAAAGGCGAAGATGTCATTATTCTGGATAATTTAATGCGTTCTCAACTCTTCGGTTATGATAAAAAGAGTGTAGAATATAACTGGAATTATTTGACAAAATACTCTAATATTCAAAGAATAAAAGGAGATATAAGGAAGGAAAAGGATGTAGAAAAAGCGATAGGAAACGGTGTAGATATAATTATCCATACAGCCGCTCAACCTGGAGTTCCTTCCTCTGTGAGAATGCCAAAGGAAGACTTTAGTATCAATGCTTTTGGAACATTCAATGTTTTAGAATGTGTAAGGAGAATTTGTCCCAAAGCGACTTTTATTTATTGTTCCACTAACAAAGTTTATGGAGAAAATGTAGATGAAATTTCCTTAAAAGAGTTAGAAAAGCGTTATGTTTATGAAGGAATCAGCGGCGTTTCAGAAGAAATGCCTATTGACCATTGTGGACATACTCCTTATGGAGTGAGTAAGTACGTGGGAGATATCTATACCCAGGAATACGCTTACATTTATGGTATGAAAACGGCAGTTTTTAGGATGAGTTGTATTTACGGAACAAGGCAATTTGGTTTTGAAGACCAGGGCTGGGTAGCCTGGTTTATAATTGCTGCATTAACTGAGAAACCAATAACTATCTATGGAAATGGCAAGCAGGTTCGAGACCTTCTTTATGTAGAAGATTTAGTTAGAGCCTATGATTTATTTGTAGAAAGCGATTCAAAACATGCAGTTTATAATATTGGAGGAGGCTCAGAAAACCTCCTTTCTTTATTAGAATTTTTAGGTATTTTAGAAGAAGAATTAAGGAGGAAATCTAAAGTTACTTTTTCTGATTGGCGTCCTTCAGACCAGAAAGTTTACATCTCTGATATTTCGAAAGTCAAAAAAGAGTTGAACTGGGGACCTAAAATTGATGTTAAAGAAGGAATGAAAAAATTAATTTCCTGGGTCAAAGAGAATAAGGATCTATTCACGTAGAAAGAGATAATATAGGATATCGTTCATGTTTAGAGC
>SDBU01000443.1_pt1 | contig 58015 bp, 44 predicted proteins | sample 2277071 | NCBI WGS metagenome assembly SDBU01 (sample SAMN10397929, study PRJNA504765) | marine sediment metagenome | isolation source: marine sediment core GS08_GC12, 126 cmbsf | place: Arctic Ocean: Gakkel Ridge, Loki's castle | collected 2008 | reverse complement strand
AGAGAGTCAGAATGGTCACGACCATCAGGGCAACAACTAACCCCCATTCGCTGCGACTCATCCTCTCGTCCCTCATCCTCCGCCGCCGGCGGCTACACCCCAAACACAGCGCCAGGAATCCTCGAATTCGCACATAGCAAAGCCCCCGGCAACCCCAGGCCCATGGGCAAACGCCCTTCAGTGGCCGTCATCACTCGCTGCGCGCATTGAGTCTGGCCTCAAAAGCCTTGAGCGCAGCCTGCAGTCTCTCCTGACGCACCGCCGTGGTCAGATCGCCCCGGGTGCGCTCGGTGACCCCACGCACCATGTCTGTGGTACGGCGCAACCCACGGGTCAGCGAATCGGGAAAGTCTATGGTTATCAGATAGCTGTAGACCTGATCCATGATATAGAGAAGCCGCTCTGCTTGTTCGATATCTCTGCGACGCATGCTGTCCAGCGCACTGCGTCGCAGCTCACCCATAGCCTCTGCCAGACCCTTGAGGTAGGCCGGATACTCGATCTCCAGAACGTCGGGATCAGGAAGCTGCTCCTTCGTGACAAGGGCCAGGGTTATGGCCGCCTCGGCCAACTCCTTCAAGGCATCCTGAACGTAGCCGGCATGGTACACATCTGGGTAGACCTTGGCGTCGGCACACATCGTTTGCGCGGCAGTCCTGGCCTGGCCAAGTAGCTCTCGGGCAAGCTCATATTGTTGCCGATGCGTGGCCCGGATGCTGTCGGCGCAGTGGCGGATCAGCGCCCGCGCCCGGGTCAAGGCCAGATCGCGAACTTTGCTCTTGCCAGCCAGGTGCGCACGAATCCGCTCAACCAGTGCCTCAAGGTTATCTATCGAAGACAGCCTACACCTCCTCTCGAACCTGGCGCTTGGAACCCTGGCCCAGACGACAGGTTGGGCACGTACCCGATCCTCACTCGGTCTCCTCAAAGTTCACCCAGGTTATTCTTCCCCAAATGCCGGCAACATCCACCGGCCGGGAAGGCAGTTGGACCAGACTCAGAGTGTAGGTGACTGCCGTTGAGAGACCGTCGAAGGAATACTGCCCGTATCCGTCACTCACCGCCATCGCCGACCAATCCCACGCTTTGATCTGGACCTGCACGTCCTGCACACCTTCACCCTCTTTGTCCAGCACCTTGCCTCGGACAAACATGCGGGAACCATGGGTCTCAGTCCGCTCCACCAACCGGCCCACGAAGACCCCTGACGGACCCAAGGGACTCTCACTTTCGGGCGTGGGTGTTTCCCCTTCGGCAAGCGGTGTGCTGGTTGGCCCCTCGGCAGTCTCGGTGGGAAGCGCGGCGCACCGCGAGCCTGCATCCTCGCGCTTTCCATCTACGGCCCCGCTTTGGATGATCGCCAGCGCCCGAGCGTAGCGCTGTTCGGCCTCACACCAATCCTCGCCCTTCGCCAGCAAGTCACCATCGTTCACGTACGCGTCGTGCAGACGCTGACGCACGTCCTTGTATTCGGGGGCCAGATCATACAGCGACTCCAGAGTCTCTATGCCCTTGGCCCAATCAGCGTTCCAGTAGGCCATAGCAGTCAGATACAGCGTCGCTAGACGCTCCGCGCGTTGCACCTCGGCGCTGTCAGGCCTCAAGGCCAGTGCGCGACTCAACAGGCGACCAGCCTCCCTCATCCGATCTTGTTCGACCAGCTCCAAGCCGCTGTTGTAGAAGCCATCGAAAAGCATCTCATCCACTTCTGAACGATGATAACTGGCGTCTGTGGCCAAGAGCCGATCCGCAAGCTCGAATACTCTCTGCCACTCACCCGCCTCGTGGGCCGCGCGAAGCTCGCCCAGATATGCGGCAAGGATCTCTTGCAGCAGCACCGGAGTGGGACTGGGGCTCACTTCAAGCTTCTCACGCGCCTCGGCCAGCCTGGCCAGGGCCTGCTCGTTCTCAGGACTCAACTGCACGGCGACCTCCAGCTCGGCAATGGCCAGCTCGAACTCCCCTGCAGCCAGGTGTGCAACGCCCTTGTCGTAGTGCTCCTCCGCGGCCTGTCGCTCCGTGTTGGCCCGGTCCCTGGTGCCGAAATAGACACCAGCCAACCCGACCGCAACGATGGCCATCACGGCCGCTGCGGCCGCCACCAACACGGTGAGGCTGAGCCGACACCCCGAGCTCCCGGGCCCATCAGCCCTCGCGTTCCCCACAGTCCCAGAGTTCGCGGACACCTCCCCCAGTGCCGAGGGCTGTACCAGCTTGTGGCCGCATCTGGGGCAGAACAAGAGCTTGCCCTGAATGCTGTCGCCACACTGCGGACACTTCATCTATCCCTTCTCCCGCACACCTACACGACGTACAACAGGATGACTCGGCGCGTGGCCGAATCCTCCACTGTGATCACCACCTGGTCGTCATCGCTCCCGGCGGGGAGAGCGATCCGTGTGCGAAACGGCGCATCGGGGCGCACGGCAAAGGCCTCCTCAGCGATCCGCTGGTCTCCCCGTGCTGCCAGCAGGACCCATCGATGCTCTCCCGGCGACGCCACGGTAACGTCGAGGTGGTCTCCATCCCGAACCACCCGCAACATGCCCTCGCCCGTAGCCAACGACGGACCTCCAGAGTGCGAGATCACATACCAGCTTTCTTCCCAGGCGATGGTAGTATGCGGCTCGAGCACAGCATAGTCCTCAAAGGTGGGGGTCAACCCGCCCCACATCTCGACGTATTGGGAGCCATCGTCCGTATACACACCCGCGTCTCCAAAGTGTGGCCCAAAGCCGAACAGCTTCGCCCCCGGTGCGACATCCGGCGGGAAAACGCGCACCATGCCCAAGTGTGCTTCATCGTCATACACGGCGGTAAAGGGCGCCCGCAGATTGGGGGCAAAGAAGCCCAGCCAGTCCCGCCAGTTGGCGTAAAGACTCATGTCGCGCCCATCGTGTATGGGCCAGGGCATCGCCTCATATTCCCCCGGCATCGAGGGATCGCCGCTGCTATGCACCACAACCTCTGACGTCGGGTAATAGAAGCGCAGACTGGGACCAACACCATGCGACCCGGGAGAAAGCATCGCGTTTATCCAATACTGAAGAGACTTAGGCTCTGCTCCTGGATTATGCAGGGCAGTGCGGATTCGGAAGCCACTCTCTCCCGGACGCAGACTGACATCGACCCGCGCTTGGATGTTGCGGCTGCGTTCCACGATGCTCATGGTCGCCACAGCACTGCCATCCGGCTTGGAGAGCACCTCCAGATTCCAGGGCTCGGCAGTCAGATACCCATGCTCATCGACCGGCAGGCAGAACTCGATGCCACCAACCGCCAGCCACCAACCTTGATCCGGCGGCCCCCAGTGAGTCGGTTTGATAGCGCGATTGTTGTACAAGAGGTCTTGGCCAGTGGGGAGAAAACGACACTGGTATATCCGTCCCCCCAAGTCGGGCATCAGGGTGAGCTCCAGATACTCGTTGCGCATCCGTAGCACCCTGTACCTGCGCTCCTCGAGCGGCCCCACCCGGTCTCTGTCCAGCAACGGGTAGGGGTGATCTGTGTGCTCTGCATTGTAATCGAGAGCCTGCTGGTAAGCGTACATATTGAGTGCGATCTCGTCCCAGGTCAATGAGACAGGACTTTCGACATGTGGTGCGAGAGCTTGCGTGGCCACGGCAGTCGGCGCGGGCGATGCCCCCGCAGCGGGGAGCGTGGTTGGCGTCGGAGCCAAAGTTGGTGGCGACGTCGCGGTGGCGGTGGCCAGCAGGGTCGGTCGGCGCAGCTCAGTCGCCGTCGGGCCTGGCGTCATTGTGGGTGCAAGTAGCTCGAAGGCGACCTCTTCACTGGCGAGATTGCCAGCCCCGTCACGTGCCTCAACCACCAACATATGCCAGCCGGGCCCTAGCGTGTTCGTATCCACAGTGTAATGCAGGCTGGCCTCACCCACCTCCAGCGCCCGGTCACCGTCCACCAGCAGGGCCATCCCGATCACAGCCTCGTTGTCTACTGCGCTCGCCGAAACCCTGAGCTCGCCGCCAAGCCGAACCGTGGAGGGAACGGCTGCCATCTCGATGCGCGGCGGAACATCGTCCCGCATCTGCTCACGAACCACCACCTCACGCCCAGGCTGGAGGTCCAGATCTACCACTCGTGGCGCGTATCCTACTTTCTCAAGCCGCAGTCGGTATTGCCCTGCCCGCACAACAAACGCGTTCGGCGTAGTGCCCTGGAGAGCATCATCGAGATAGATGGTGGCTCCCTCTGGCGTTGACATGATATGAATCGTGGCGAGCGCTGGCGTGGGGAGTACGTTCGACGCCCCTGGAGCGGACGTATCCAAAGCCGACCGACAAGATACAAGCGCAAGACAAACGCAAACTATGCCGCCATATACCATCGCGAGGCGGCTCGTGACCTGACCCTCTAACGGCAGGCGCTCGCGCACACGACGAATCATGTAACCATTATAGGGAACAGGCGAGTTGCTGTCCAACCGCTGCACCTGTGGCAGTAGCGACCCGTTGGCCAGCCCCCTCAGAGTGCTACCTTTGGGGCAGCGCATGGTCGCCCGACGAGGAGGCCGATGGACGCCACAGGCCCAGCTTGCAGCGCCCAGGCCCCATGTTATAATGAGCCTCCCAGAATACCTGGCCTGGACGGGTGTCCCTTCTTGACCGCCCCTACGTCTCGGCAAAGGGGCGGCAGGGTCACCCGCCGACCAGGCAACGCAGGTTGGTTCCTTGGGCTATTGCCATCTAGGACAAAGGCTAGTATGGATCTTCGACCAAGCAGGCCAGGGAGAAAGAGGACCATTTGGCCCTGGCTCCTTGCCGTCTTTGTCGCCGTGCTCGCATGGCCCTATCTGCGTGGAAAGAGGGAGTCTATCCTCGAGGCTGCGTTGGGTCCCTTGCCCACCCCAACCGCAACCGAGGTCAGTGCCCTGGAGCACCTGTCTCTCGGCGACACGCTCTTCGAGAAGGGCGAGTATGATGAGGCCATCGCTGAGTACAAACGCGCGACAGAGATAGACCCTTCCCTTTCGTTGGCTTATGCGCGATGGGGACGCATACTGGCCCTTCGTCACAAGGGCGAGGAGGCAGTCCGCATCGCCCAGCGTGCTGTCGAGATCGATGCCGAGTCACCCGAGAGCCAGGCCATCTATGGCATGACCCTCGACTGGAACGGCCAGCCACTGGATGCTATCGCCGCCTGCCTGAAGGCGATAAAGATCGATCCCAACCTGGCCCTTGGTTATGCCTATCTGGCCGAGGCCTACGGCGATCATGGCCGCATGGGCGAAGCCCGCGAAATGGCTGAGAAGGCCGTGGGCCTGGACGCGTCCTGCCCCTTGGTGCGTCGCAACCTGGGCTACGTCCGCGAGCTTGCGGGCCAGTACGAAGGCGCGATTCGTGAGTACGAGGCAGCAATCGCCCTGAATCCCAAGATGGCCTTCATCTATCTTGATCTGGGCCGCAACTACCGAGCTCTCGGGAATCACGAGGAGGCCGCCTACCAGTTCGAACTAGCCACCAAGGTGGATCCCGGGGACCCCCAGGCACACGACCAGTTGGCATGGACCTACTATTCTCAGGGGCTGTACGAGATGGCCATCAGCCAGCTACACAATGCGGTCAAGATGGACCCAACCTATTCGACCGCTTTTGCTCATCTCGGCATCAGCTACTACATGGTGCACAACTACGAGGAGGCCATCGTCCATCTGGAGAAGGCGGTCGAACTCGGGGCCGATTCCGAGGAGAACTACTACACACTTGGCTTTGCCTACGCCTATCTGGAGCAATGCGATGAGGCGATCCAGCGGTTCGAGCGGGCACTCGAGGTCGATCCTGACTGCCGGATAGCGAGTCAAGGGCTACAGTACTGCGAGACACAGAAGTGAGCCCATAGCATACGGGCTCAACACTGGGAGACGTGGTGATGAAGCGTGGGGTGAGATCGAGACGACAAGGCTACCTGTGGATTCTGAGCCTGGTGGTCGTGGGCAGCATGATCTGCAGTGTCGTGGTGATGATACGTCCTCCAAGGACCGCGCCAAGCCCCACTCCCAGGCCAACCACGCCGATCCCGACCTGGACGCCCACGCTCTCGCCTTCGCCGACGCCCACCGTCACCCTCACACCGACGAGCAGCAGGGAGACCAAAACGCCGACTCGGCTCCCTGCGTCGCCCACGGCTTTCCAGCAGTCGCAGGCAGAGCCAACTCTCACCCGCAAGCCTGCGCCGCAACCGCCGCAGACAGACCCTTGCCACGCATGACCGTGACCCAGGTGGGGCGGGCGGCCCCGCTCGTCTCCCCACGGAGCCCTCGCGGTGCATCTTCAAGGAGATGCGCCGGGCGCGGCCAGGCCGCGCCTCTCGCCGAGTCGCGCGACCGCACGCTCTATCGACGCCTGCCCGCCGCCGCCATCCTGGCCTTGATCCCCTCGACCGACGGCAGCGTCGCCGCTTCCAGGGCCCGCGAGACGGGGGGAGGGATATCCAGTGCAGTCACCTTGGCGATGGGGCAGTCCAGGTAGTCGAAGAACCTCTCTTGAATCTCATCGCTGATGCGACCGCCCAACGAGAGGCTACGGGGGCTCTGCTCCACGATGAGCACGCTGCCAGTCTTGCGCACCGAGCGGCCGATGGTGGCAAAGTCCATCCCCGTGTAGTCTAGGGTTCTCAGATCGATGACCTCGGCGCTGATTCCCTCGGCCTCCAGTGCCTCGGCAGCCTGGAGACAGGCTCCCACGCCGGTGAGATAGGTGAGAACGGTCACGTCGGCGCCTTGGCGAAGCACCCTAGCCTTCCCATATTCGATGAAAAAGTCCATGGTATCGGCCGGGACCTGGTCGGTCTCCGAATACAGCATTCCGTGCTCTATCATGACCACCGGATCCTCGAGACGCACGGCCGTGTTCAACATGCCAATGTAGTCGAAGGCATTGGACGGGGCCATAACGCGCCACCCTGAGAAGAGGGCAAAGTAGGCGCTGGGATCCATCGAGTGTTGCCCGCCATACCCGAAACCGATGGCAACGCGGGTGCGCACCACCAAGGGGAAGCTCACCTTGCCACCGTACATGTGACGAAGTTTGCCAATCTGGTTGAACAGTTGATCCGATGCCATCAGGGCAAAGTCGGGGTACATGACCTCGACGATGGGCCTCAGACCCACCGATGCCGCCCCCCCAGACATGCCCACAAAGCCACACTCGGAGATGGGCGTGTTGATCAGGCGCTCCGGAAAGACCTCCTTGATGCCCCGAGTGGCCGCATACACGCCGCCCCGCAGGTTCGCCACCTCTTCGCCCACGACGATCACTCTCGCGTCTCGCTCCATGTTGCGCAGGGTCACACGGGCTATGGCCTCAACGTAGGTCATGCTCCTGAATCGCGTGAAATCCTCCCGCTCCACGAAGGTTATGTCGGAGAAGAGGTCCTCCTCACAGCGGATGTTCAGCATCGCAGATTCTGCGGGGGGCCATTTTGCCGCACGGACGACCCGCCGACCGTTCCTCTCCTCAGTGCAGAAGGCTTCGGCTTCGTCCACCGACTCCCTGGCCATGCGTCGCAACTGCTGATCTTCTTCTTTCGTCAACAGTCCATGGGCCACGAGCTTCCCCGGGAACACAGCAACCGGATCCCTGGCCAGCCACTCGGCCTCCTCTTCCTTGGATCGATAGCCAAAGGCGCTGCCGACAAGACCGCCCCCATGATGACGATAGCGATAGGTTTTGGCCTCGATGAGGGAGGGGAATGGCTCGCGGCGCATCTGCTCGGTGGCGTCTCGGACCGCCACATACACGCTCACCGGATCCATGCCATCGACGATCAGGCTATCGAAGCCGTAGCCGAGCGCCCTGAGAGCCAGGTCGCTCACGTACGAAGACTCACTGGTGCAGGTTCCCACCGCGTAGAGGTTGTTCTCCACCAGATAGAGAATGGGCACACCCCACAGGGCCGCCATGTTGGCCACCTCGTGGAAACAGCCCTGATTGATGGCCCCATCGCCGAATAAGGACACCACCACCCTGTCCCCTCCCCTCAGCTTCTCGGCCCAGGCCGCTCCAGTGGCCAGAGGGATCCCTCCACCCACAATGGCGTTGCTCCCCAAGTTGCCCGATCGCCCGTCGTAGAGGTGCATCGATCCGCCCCGCCCGCCGCACCATCCGTCCCTGAGGCCCATGATCTCTGCCATGGTCTTGTTGACCGCCTCCTGCATCCTGGGCGTGACGAGGTCCTTCAGGGGATGGTAGCCACTCGGGGCATAGTGCACCAAAGCCTTTGAGAGAAAGTGCCCGTGGGCACGGTGGGTCGAGCCGATCATGTCCGACTTTCTCAGGGCCACGGCCACGCCAGCGGCGACCGCCTCCTGTCCGACGCTGGCATGGACTGGCCCATGGATCAGGTCTGCATCTTTCAGGTCGAGCAGCCTGATCTCGAATTCGCGTATCACATAGATCAGGGCCAACATGCGCACCAGGTCATCCCTACCGATGGCCAACAGGTCCTCATCAGAAACCTCCAGCGAGTTGCAGACCGCTGGCGCATCCTTCTTTATCAGTTTCGCCACAGCGCACCTCTGTTCTGTCTCCTGGTCAAGCGCGAATCGCGCCTCTCAACAACACTGCTACTGAGCAACGATCTCTCGAATCTCGCAGACCTCGTGCTCCACTCCGTAGAAATAGCCAACAAAGACCCCGGGGCGAAACTCTACAGGCTCGGCCAGGAAGCGGACGCCGTGATCGAGCAGGTGCTGGTAGGTGGCCCAAAAGTCCTCCACGGTGAAGCCAATGTGGATGAGCCCGAAATCGCTCTGTTGCGCGTCGGGTCTTGGCTCGCGCCCCTTCGGATAACTGTAGTCGAACAACTCCAGGAAAGCCTGGCCAAGTCTCAGGTGGACGATGCGCGCCCTGGTGCCCTCCACCCCGATGAGCCTGGCCATCTGAACATCAAACTCCCGGTCGAATACCTTCTCCATGCCCACAACGTCGCAATAGAAGGCAATTGCCCTCTCCATGTCCTTGACGCTCATGGCGGCGTGATCAAGCTCCTTGAACACCTAGACCTCCATGTCAACCAGGATCTTGACTGCCGCGCCGCTGCGCATCATCTCAAAGCCCTCTTTCCAGGCATCGAGGGGAATGATCCTGGTCACCAGCTTGCGCAGCTTGCCCGACTCCTCCCTCTCCGCAGCCAGCGCCTTGTGCCAACTACTGGGGGGAGAACTGAAACACCCCACCAAGTCGAGTTCCTTGTAGAGAAGCGTGTTCCAGGCAATGGGAATCCTCTCCTGGCCGACCAGGCCGATGAGGATCACCTTCCCCGCCTTCTTGACCAGGTCGAGGCCCGCCGTGATGGCCGCGGCCGCACCTGAGCACTCGATCCAGACATCCACTCCCTGCCCATCGGTCACCGCCATCACCACGTCTCCGAGGTTCTCTTCCTCTACATTCACCACCCTGGCGGCCCCCATCTCCACGGCCAGGGGAAACCGCACCGCCCTGTCCAGGTTGGTCCCAGATACGATGATGGGCTCAGCCCCCAAGCGGCTGGCCCAGATAGTTGACCGCAGGCCCATGGTGGCCGATCCGGAGATGAGCACACTCTGGCCCTCTCGCAGCTCGCCCCTCTCCAGCAAGCAATGGGCGGTGATGGCAAAGGGCTCGGTCACCCCCGCGACTTTCCAGGGAATGCCATCGGGTATTCGATGGGCCAGCCAGGCGGGAATGGCCAGGTACTCGGCAAAGGCGCCATCGTGCCTTGACCCCAGAGCCAGCTTGCTGTCACAGATGTGGGGCTTTCCCGCAAGGCAGAGAGGACAATGGCCGCAGGCCCCCGTGTGCAGTTCCCCAACCACACGATCCCCGGGCGACCACGAATCCTGGACTCCCTCTCCAACCCTGACCACGGTGCCACAATACTCGTGTCCCATGACCACGGGCGGCGAATTGGGGAACTCGTCGGCGTAGATGTGGAGATCTGTGCCGCAGATGCCGCAATACTTGACTTTGATCAAGATCTCATCCGCGTTCGGCTGGGGAACCGGAACGTCGCGGATGGCCACGTTCCCCCTGCCGGACGCGTACTTGACCAGAGCTCTCATGCAAGTCTCCCGCACTTCTCTTGGGAATCGCCGCCCGAACTTTCCTCTTCCTCTCCCTGCCTCTCTTCCTCTTCCTCGGGCTCCTCGCGCCGCCTCTCCATGGCCTGGGCGAATCGATCCAGCTTGGCCTGCACCAGCGCATACACGCTGCCCTCTGGGTAATCGCCGGCATCGTCAGCCTGGCCGGCCGGCTTGCCAGTGAGCAATTCGATTCCCTCCTCTATGGTGGACACCCCATAGATGTGGAACTTGGCCTCGGCCACCGCCTCCACCACGTCGTCGCGGAGCATGAGGTGGCGCACGTTCGACCTCGGGATGAGGACGCCCTGTTCCCCGGTCAGACCGCGGGCCTTGCAGACGTCGAAGAAGCCCTCGATCTTGGCGTTGGCCCCACCGATGGCCTGCACCTGCCCAAACTGGTTCACAGAACCCGTTACAGCAAGACTCTGCTTGATGGGTACCTCTGACAGGCTGGAGAGCAGTGCGTATAGCTCGGTGGTCGATGCGCTATCTCCCTCCACGCCAGAATAGAGCTGCTCGAAGGTCAGCGAGGCCGACATGCCCAGGCGCTTCTTCTGTGCGAACCGACTGGCCAGGCAAGAGGCCAGGATAAGCTGTCCTTTGTCGTGGATCGGTCCGCTCATCTTCACCTGGCGCTCGATGCTCACCACCCCAGCGCGGCCCGCGAAGGTCTTGGCCGTGACACGCGAGGGCAGCCCGAACTCAAAGTTGGCAAGTTGGACCACCGAAAGGCCGTTCACCTGGCCGACTGCCTCCCCGTCGGTGTCGATGAGGATAACCCCCTCCTGGATCGTCTCCACGTAGCGTTCCGCAGCCCGATTCAGCCGATAGGTGCGCTCATCTATGGCCCTGCGCACGTCGTCGGCGAGGACGAGTTCATGGTCGGCACGTTGCGCCCAGAAGGCAGCCTCGCGCACCAGATCGGCCACGTCTGCAAAGCGGCTGGTGACCTTTTGCTGGTCGCTGGCCAGGCGCGCCGCCTGGTCGATGATCTTGGCCACCCCCGATGGCGCAAAGTGACCCAGCCCCTCTTCCCGGCAGACGTCTCCCACGAGAGCGGCATAGTCAAGACAGCCCTGCTTGTCCCGGGGCATGGTCGTGTCGAACTCGGCCTTCACCTTGAACAGCTCACGAAAGTCCTCGTCCAAGGCAAAGAGAAGCTGGTACAGTCGTGCGTCGCCAATGATTACCACCTTGACGTCGAGCGGAATCGCTTCCGGCTCCAAAGTGGCCGTGGGCACGAGCCCGTAGAACTGGGCCATCTCCTCGATCTTGATTTCCCGATTGCGCAGGGCCCGTTTCAGCCCGTCCCAGGCCGATGGGTTGGCCAGCAGATTCTTGGCCTCCACCACGAGATAGCCGCCATTGGCGCGGTGCAGCGCCCCAGCCCTTATCTGGGTGAAATCGGTCACCATGGCTCCCAGGACGGCGCGATGCTCGATCCTCCCCACCAGGTTGTGATAGGTGGGATTGTCCTCGATGATGACCGGGGCGCACACACAGTCACCCTTCTCAGTCAGCACGCTGACCTTGTAGCGATCTGGTTGCCGTTCTCCCCGCGCCGTGGCCATGGGGAAAGGCGACTTCTCCTCCTCAGAGGTGCGCATAAAGTCAGACGCATGTTGCACAACGTCGCTACGCACCACGCCCAGATAGGCCGACACCTTCGGACAGTCGCTGTAGCTCTGTTTGAGATCGTCCAGCGCCTGGTCCACCACGAAGCCCGCCAGCTCTTGGGTGATGCTGTCGATGGCTTGCTTACCTGTTCGATCCAGCTCACGCGTCTGGCGCATCGTCCTGTCGTACTGCTCCTGGAGTTCCGGGCGGGAGGACTCTAGCTTGCTCTTGGTCTCCGCATCCAGCTTCTCGTACTCCTCGGGCGAGAGCACCTTCCCCTCCAGCATCGGAACGATGCCCAGACCCATCTGCGTGCGAACCAAAGCAAAGCCGCGCTGATTGAGGTACGTCTCCAGGTCCCTCAGCAGCTCCTGCTGCTTTTGCTGCAGCCCCAGCGTGATCTCACGCCGTCGCTCTTCAAAGAACTCTCCCTCGAATGCCCGAGGGATCTCTAGCTGCAAATGCCGAACCAACTCCTCCATCTTATCGCGCAGCTCTATCCCGCGGCCTGGAGGAAGGCTAACAGCTCTTGGCCGCCGAGGATCGCGAAAGTTGTACACGTAGCACCAGTCCGGTGGGACCGGTCGCTCCCTGGCCCTGCGCCCCAGGAACTGCCGAACGGCGGTCGTGCGCCCTGAACCCGGCAGCCCTGCCGCAAATATGTTGTAGCCAAAGCTTGGCATATCCACTCCGAAATCGATGGCCCGTACCGCCCTCTCCTGTCCTATTACTCGATCCAGAGGTTGAAGCTCTCCGGTTGACTTGAACGAGAATAGCGATGGATCGCTCTCGACCCGCAGTTGCTCGGGACCAAGCTCCAGATCCTTGACCTCCACCATCACCCTCCCCGCTGTTGCGCCGGTCGCCGCCCAGAAGGTTGGTATTCGCAAACCCCCGTCAGCGAACGCTGAAACCAGCAAACCGCCCCGCAGTATAGCATCGCCCACATGGCGGGTCAATCGTGGGCACTCTGAGGATGATATCATGAAAGGGCTAGACCGGGAGCTTGCTCGAATGGGACACTGCATCTACGGTGTTGTGAGTGTGTCCATCGGCAAAGCGGGAGGTGGCGGCTGTGCCGCATCTTCGAGTAGCCATGCTGTACGTCGGACTGGATGTTGACAAGTGCCCCTGAACTACGGGGTACAAGTGCCCCTGAACTACGGGGTACAAGAGCTTCGCCTACGCCGTGGCCATAGACGAAGCCGGGCGAAAGCGTTCTTCGGGAAGGTTGAACAACGACCGGATCACCCTGCAGAGGTATGTGGGTTCTTTGCCTGATCGGGTCACCTGTACAGAGCAGTGTCTGTAAGATCGTCATGGAAGCGTGCTTTCGCTGCACCTTTGGACTTATCATCACTGACTGAGTGGGTTGACACGCCCTTTCATGGCATCACCCTCTGAATGCGCGTCCTTGCTTTGCCCCGCAAATGGGCTATACTGGACGCGTAGGCCGTGACCACGTTGACTGCTGGGCAAACTCATGAAAGCGATCCAACTGATCATAAGCATACTACGCTACGTGCTGACCAAGGCCATGGGTGCGGTGTACAGGCCAGCTTTCTGGGGCCCTCAGTCCCAGCTCCGGTACCACGAGGTACCCGAACCCCCTCTCCCTGGTCCCCAATGGGTGCGGGTCAAGACGCGCTACAGCGGCATCTGTGGGACCACCTGCCGTAGACGCCAATAGCCGGGCGTGACCAGCACCGTCTTCCGTGACTCACGGTCAAGGATGGTGTTCCAACAGGAGAAGTGCGATGGGTCTCAAGAGCCTGCGTGGCAAAGTGGCCGTCGTCACCGGTGCGTCCAGTGGCATCGGACGCGCGACGGCTGTGACTCTGGCGGAAAAGGGCTCGCGCGTAGCGCTCGCGTCCCGGAATGCAACCGCCCTTCAGGAGGTGGCCAGAGAGATCGAGGGGCTGGGCGGAGAAGCCCTTGTGGTCCCCACCGATGTCACCCACCAGGATCAGGTGCTCACCCTAGTAGCACGTACGCTGGCGCGATGGGAACGGATAGACATCCTCGTCGCCAACGCTGGAGACTATGTGCGTTGCCCCATCGTCGAGCTGACGGTCGGTGAGGTGGAGCGTTCCATGGCTGTCAACTTTTATGGGGCCCTGTATGCTATTCTCGCTGTTCTACCTCACATGCTGAAGCAAGGCTCTGGCTACCTGGTGATGGTGAACTCTATGGACGGACGTGTTGGGCTGCCTCTGGATTCGCCGTATGTGGCGGCCAAGTTCGCCCTTGCGGGCTTCGCCGAGGTGTTGCGTCGGGAGCTGCATGGTACCGGCATTGGGGTCACCACAGTCTTTCCAGGACGGGTGGACAGTCCCATGATCGCCGGGATCAAGGTGCCGTGGGTGACCGCCAAGATCCCACCAAGTCATGTGGCCCGCGCCATCGCGCGCGCAATCCGGCAGGGTCAACCACAGGTGATCCTTCCCTTTCGCACCAGGGCTCTTGACTTTCTCAATGGCCTCACCAACAACATATCCCCACGCTTGGCTGATTGGGTGGTGCGCCGGCTTCATATGGAAGGCTGGGAGAGCCCCGCGGCAGGTGACCGGGGTGTGACCAGGGAGACATCTCGCTGAAGGACCACTGACCAAAGCATGAGCTCCCCCAAGTAGCATGATGCTCTTGTGACGTGGAGCCAGAGAAAGGCCGTTGTTATGGATGTGGTTGCCAACCAACCGATTCGAACAAAGCCCACCCACCCCTGGCTGCGAAGAATCAATGTGGCCTTTGTGCCCGGCCCAGCGACTCCCCTCTTGGAAAAGGTGGCAGAGGAACTGCTGCGCTATTTCCGTCTCGCGGGGCATCGTACTCTGGCGACTCCCAATGACCTCACCGACATCATCCTGACAACCGCCCGCTTTGGCGAGCCGGTGGGTTGGCGAAAGGCCCCGCTCCTGTCCGCTCGCCGCAGCTACAGGCTCAAACACTCGCCCGACTCGTACACTCTGGTGCACGTATCCCGGGCGCAGTTTCAGGCTTCCATGGCTCACTTTGGATCTGCTCTCCAAAAGGAACTCCCTGACCCCCAAGACTATGCCTTCCCTGGTCTGGCGCCCCAGGCGTACCGCGTGCTCTATGAGCAAGGGCGCCGTGGCGGGCCCATTCTCTCTCTGATGCGACTCGTCCAGGCTCAGGTCAAGAGCATCCGGGTTTTGCTCGTGGTCGGGGACGAGCGTCCGCTTGAGGCCTATCACTTTGACCTGGTGGGCGCGCACCCTCGCACCGACGGCCAGGACCTGGACGCTTTCTACGGGGACCTCGTGCTGCGCATGGTCACAACCACCAGTACCGTCGCCGTGAGTCAGCACCAGGTGCTCGACGGACTCATACCAGACTCCGTTTGGCAGCGCCTCACCACGCCTGCCGCCATGCACGTGGCTGGGCGGGAACTGGGCAAGCGCAGCTTCTTCACCGAGATGATACGCATTCCCGACCTGGTGAGCGTGCCGTCTGTGGGAGACGCAGTGGCCAGCCAGTACAGCGAGGGATGCTTTGCCACCTGGGACGCCGACCTGGGTGCGCTCATCGCCACGGTCACAGGCAGTGCCCGTCCGGTGGACAAGTCCAGCATCACGCCAGATGACCTGGCAGTGATCGTGGGAGTGCGACCAGACGCCAAGGGAGCCCTGGTGCGCCACGTGGAGGGAAGGCGCAACGCTCCCCCTTCGTCCGAAGCAGTGGAGATGATAGACATGGACGGGGCACTTCCCCGTCTGGTCCTGGATTCCGCCTGGGCTGCATCCGCATCCGCGCGAGTGCCACTGGTGCGCTCCAAACTGCACGGACACCGAGGCATCGGCTTCTATGATCCTGCTTGGGTGGAGTACGCTCCCATGGAGCCAGCCTACTTTAACTACTTGGTGTCGTGTGGGTCGAACGCGCAAGCCCAAGGCATAAAGAGCGCCTTTGCCCGCGCAGAGTCATTGCTGAGCCCTGAGGATCCCCGCATGGTGGCCTTCACCGTGTTGCCGGGCCACGGCGTCTTTATCGTGGAGAAGTGGGTCCCGGGGACCGTTCCCTTCCAGACGATATGGGAGCACATGGATGCTGGCTACCTTCGGGTAGAGGATCGCATCCCGCAAGGCCCGATGGGATACGTGGCTGGAAAGCTCTGCTTGAAGAGCGAGTAGAAGGTCTGAGATGGCCCGTGTTCTTGTGTTGTTCTCAGGCCCTTCCCCTAAAGTACTTCCTGTCCACCCGGTCCACGGCAAGCCTCTGCGGCCGCCTACAGTTCGCGGATGATCGCGTCCGCCATCTCTTGCGTACCAACTGCGGTCGGGTCGATGCGGGTGGGCTTCAGGTCATAGGTGACATGCTTCCCCTCCGCGATGACCCGAGCAACGGCGCGCTCGATGCGATCAGCCGCCGCGACCTCCCCCAGGAAGCGCAGCATCAGCGCCCCGCTTCGGATGGTGGCTGTCGGGTTGACCCTGTTCTGCCCGGTGTATTTGGGGGCAGAGCCATGCACCGGCTCAAAGACGGCCATGTCGTCCCCCATGTTCGCCCCCGGCGTGACGCCCAATCCGCCCACCAGGCCGGCGCATAGGTCGCTGACTATATCGCCAAACAGGTTCGGTAGCACTAGTACGTCGTATTCGTGGGGCCGCAGCACCAACTGCATACACAGATTGTCCACGATGCGATCGTTGAAGGCGATCTGGGGATAGTCGGCCGCCACCTCCTGGGCCACACGGAGAAAGAGGCCATCGGTGAGCTTCAGGATGTTGGCTTTGTGGACCGCGGTCACCAGCTTTCGACCATTCGCCTTTGCATACTCGAAGGCGAACCGCACCACCCGATCGCTGGCGCGCCGGGTGATGATGCGCGTAGCTTCCGCCGCCTGGCCAGGAATCACCTCGTGCTCGATCCCCGCGTAGAGGCCCTCGGTGTTCTCGCGCACGATGACCAGGTCTATCTGGTCGTAGCGCGCGCGCACGCCAGGGATTGTCTTCACCGGGCGAAGGTTTGCGTAGAGATCCAGTTCCTTCCGGATGGCGACGTTCACGCTCCTGAAGCCCCTGCCCACCGGCGTCGTGATGGGGCCCTTGATGCCGACCTTGTTTCGGCGGATCGACTCGAGCACGTGGTCTGGCAGGGCGGTGCCATACCTCTCCACCACTGCCTGGCCCGCCTGATGCACCTCCCATTCCACTTCGAAGCCCGACAGCGCAGCCACCGCCTCAACGACCCGCTGCATAGCCCTGGTGACCTCGGGGCCAATGCCGTCCCCGGGGATCAGGGTGACGGTGTAGCTCATGTGGCATCCTCCCCTCGACTGGCCTTGATGGAATTGAGCAACCCTCCCGCCAGGATGATCCCCACCTGCCGCTGCGATAGGGCATAGTTCGCCTGAATCTCGTATCCCTGGGTGACGTTGACTATGGTCAGTGGCGTTCCTTGCCGCAAGGTCTCACGCACCTTGACCATGCGCAACACGTCCCCCTGCGCCAGACGGTCATAGTCTGATGGGCTGGCGAACACCAAGGGCAGAATGCCAACGTTCACCAGGTTGGCGTGGTGAATGCGCGCGTAGCTCTTGGCCAATACGGCCACCAGGCCAAGGTACATGGGCACGAGGGCGGCATGTTCGCGACTCGAGCCCTGACCATAGTTCTCACCACCGACCACAAACCCACCGCCCGCCTCTCTGGCGCGAGCTGGAAACGTCGGGTCCAACCGGGTGAACGCATATTCGCTCATGGCCGGGATGTTGGAGCGCAGGGGCAGGATGTCCGCGCCGGCTGGCATGATGTGGTCGGTGGTCACGTTGTCCCCGGTGATGAGCAGAATCTGGCCCTCAAGCCGGTCCTGCAAGGGCCCTCCGATGGGCAGGGGCTTGATGTTGGGACCACGCACCACGGTCACCTGCTCGGGGCCTCTTGTCGGCGGAACGATCATGTTGTCGTTCACCATGAAGCGGCTCGGCATGGCGACGACTGGCGCGTCGCCCAAGTCCCGTGGATCGGTGATGACCCCGTTGAGTGCGGCGGCAGCGCATACCTGGGCACTGGCCAGATAGATTCTGGCATCCGCGGTGCCGCTTCGCCCCATGAAATTGCGGTTGAAGGAACGCAGGGTAGTCGCGCCGCTTGCCGGTGCCTGTCCCATGCCAATGCAGGGACCACACCCGACTTCCAGGATGCGAGCGCCGGCAGAGATCAGATCGGTCAACGCACCGCTACGAGCTATCATGGTGAGCGCCTGCTTGCTCCCAGGGCTGACGGTGAAAGACACCCTCCGATGCGCTCTTTTGCCTCTCAGGATGGCCGCCGCCAACTCCAGGTCCATCACGGAGGAATTGGTGCAACTCCCGACGCATACCTGGTCAACCGGCATCCCACCCAGGTCCCGCACGGCAACGACGTTGTCAGGACTGTGGGGACAGGCGATCAAAGGCTCCAGATCAGAGAGGTCCAGCTCGACGACCTCGTCATACTCGGCGTCGGGATCGGCGCTGAGGGGGCGCCAATGGTCCTCACGCCCTTGGCCAGCCAAGAACGCCCTGGTGTTCTGGTCACTGGGAAAGACGGAGCTCGTCGCGCCCAGCTCGGCACCCATGTTGGCGATGGTGGCGCGCTCTGGCACACTGAGCTCAGCCACGCCCGGGCCATCGTACTCGACGACAAACCCCACGCCCCCCTTGACCGTAAGCTGCCGCAGCAACTGCAGGATGACGTCCTTTGCGGAAACCCACGGCCCCAACTTGCCCAGGAGGCGCACCAACAAGACCCTGGGCATAGGCACGTGGAACGGCGCTCCCGCCATCGCCACGGCCACATCCAGGCCGCCAGCTCCCATGGCCAGCATTCCCAAACCGCCACCCGTCGGAGTGTGGCTATCGGCGCCGAGCAAGGTCTTGCCGGGGATGCCAAATCGTTCCAGATGGACTTGATGGCAGATGCCGTTGCCGGGCCGCGAGAAGTGAATGCCATACTTGGCCGCCACGGTCCGCAGGTACTGGTGGTCATCGGGGTTGCGAAAGTCGGCCTGGAGCATGTTGTGATCGACGTAGCTGACCGATAGCTCGGTCCTCACCCGGGGCAACCCCAGGGCCTCGAACTGAAGATAGGTCATCGTACCCGTAGCGTCTTGAGTGAGAGTCTGGTCGATGCGCAGCCCGATTTCCGCGCCGGGGATCATCTCTCCCGACACCAGGTGCGCCTTGATGATCTTGCGAGTCAGGTTGTTGCCCATGGATTGTCCTGCCAGATGATCGTGCAAGTCACACTTGTGCCCCACCGTAGGGGGGTACTTGGATGACCGCAGTCAGGGAGGCGAGAGAAAGCAAGCCGCTGAGGCCAAGCCGCGGATTAGGCCCGAGCCCGCCCGCCAATTGCCCTGGGTGACTGCATCACCCGTTTCGAGAGTACGGCCGGCACATTATGCTCGAGCCATGCCCCAAAACCAAATCGAACGAGAGGAGGGGAACAGGCATTGGCATCAGGCCCTGATAGAAAAGCGGAGACAGCGCGGGTGCGCTCGCGGCCTAGCCCACCCGCCGGGTGCTGCCGAACACCCAGGTGACCACATGGGCGATGCGATCCCCCAGCCTGTCCAGGCCTTCGCGGTTCAGCGCGTTCCAGTTGGCCAGGCTGAGGCCTATCCCAAGACCAGCCGTGGTGGCAAACAGGCCGCTCCAGGCTGCCCAGAAGATGTCCTTGCTCATCAGCGCGCGTACGGGCGTCAGCCAGGCATCGATGGTGCTGGGCAGTTCGAAGAAAGCGCGTTCCAGTTCCTGCACAGGCACAGCCGGCGGCGGTTGAGGTGGCATAGACACTATGAGGAGACCCAGCGCCAGTACGAGGGCGAGAGCCGGCACCGACACGTCCCACGGCAACAGTTGCCATTCCTCCTCACCCCTCCGGTTTTGGGCGACCACGCGCCGCATGACCAGAAGAGTCATCCCCGGCTCAGGCAACACCGCCGGATAAGTGCGCAGGGCATCCTCGACCACCCTGAGCCGCAGCGCATACGCTCGGCAACGGTCACAGACCTGCAGGTGGGCCCGCAAAACCTGGTAGCGAGCCAGCGCAGGCTCATCATCGGCGATGTATTGGGGCAATTCCTGGCAACACTGATCACAAAGGGACATCCCCAGCCTCCTGAGGAAAACGTACGAGCTTGGCAAGTGCCTTCCGTGCCCGGTTCAAATGCGCCTTGACGGTGCCCAAAGGAAGGGAGAGCAGGTCAGCTATCTCCCGATAGGTAAGCTCATGTTGATAGAACAGAATGATGACCAGCCTGTACTTCTCAGGGAGGCGACCCACCGTCTCCCAGAGAGCCTGTCGCCGCTCCCTCTCAATGGTGGTGGTCAACGGGTGGCCGTCTGGTGCCTCGAACTTGCGGAGCACCTCTTGGTCGTCAACCATACCCAGTTGTGCCCGCAGTTGGCGACGTCGGTTCAGGCACGTGTTGATGCCGACGCGATAGAGCCAAGTACTGAACTTGGAATCTCCGCGGAAACGTGGTAGCGCCCGCCAGACACGCAGATAGATCTCCTGAGAGACATCCTGCGCTTCCTCACGGTTGCCCAACACGCCGTAGGCCAGACTGTATACTCTTCCCTGGGTCTCTGCTACCAGCTCTGCAAAGGCGGCTGTGTCCCCACGCCGACTGCGGTCTACCAGTTCGCCATAGGGGTCACTCACTGGGCAAGCCTCTGAACTCGTCAAGCAGCCGGTACGCACCCATACCTAGCAACTCGAGCTATTCTGACCGTCCCCCGGCTCGGCCGACTCTTCCTTCTCCTCGACTGCCGCGAGAGGCATCTCCACCGCCGGACCCCTATCTTCCGCGGCGGAAACAGTCCCCATAGTCAGGAAGTATATCAGGACCATACCCAGACCTACGAACAAGGGAAGGAGTCCGGCCAACAGCCAGACACCTCTTCCGAGAGTCGCCAAACCCAGCAGCAAGGCCAGGCCGCTTGTGGCAGTGATGACGCCGCCCCACAGCACCCCCCGATTGCCGCGCGTCTTGGCTGCTGCATCTCTGCTGAGAGCTTCGAGGGAGAAGCCCAACTGAGCCAGGGCGACACGCTCTTTGTAGGCAAAGTATCGATTGAGGGTGACAAACCCAAGCACCACAATCCCCAGTCCGAATGTGACGAGTACCACGGCCCAGAAACTGAGGCTCATCGAGACCCCTCCTCAGACGCGCAATCGGCCATCCCATTATAGCACACATGGGCCAGCCATACACACTCACTATACTTAGACCTCTGGCAACCGGCAGAGGTTGCACGGGAAGCGCAGGCCGCCTTTGACAAGAACCCTGTCTCATGCTATCATTCAGGCGAGTGGGCCGGGTGGTCGCGTGGCGCACATTCTTGTTCGCCATGAGGAAAGTCCGGACTCCACAGAGCACGATGCTGGGCAACACCCAGGCGAGGCGACTCGACGGCAAGTGCAACAGAGAGCAGGTCGCCGCCACGGTCCTGTGCCCCACGCGGGGTACTTGTGCCGCGCGGTAAGAGTGAAACGGTGGTGTAAGAGACCACCGGCGGTCCAGGTGACTGGGCCGGCCAGGCAAACCCCATCGGGAGCAAGACCAAGCAAGAGGTAGATGACGTGCGGTTTCGACCCACGTCCTCGCGGGTTGCTCGCCCGTCTCCTCGGGTAGGTCGCCTGAGACACCGAGCAATCGGTGCCCTAGATAGATGGCCACCACCTCGCCACGGCGAGGGACAGAATTCGGCTTACAGGCCCACTCATCCCTTTCTCCTGACGGCCCTGTGCCCCTTGCAGCGGGACGCGGTTGCTGACGTCTTTTTCCTGGCCCCTTTAGCACGCCCGACCCGAAAGCGTCGCAGAATGGCTGCGCATCCCTCGCACCCATCACCATCGGCGCAGGGACCCATCCACGACCGCAGCCAGTGCCCGGCCGCGAGCAGCCGGAAAGGATCAGCATTGGTCGGCACACTCATCAATGTGGCAGCGGTACTGCTCGGCGGAGGACTGGGCACGTTTCTGGGCCATCGCCTCCCCGAGCGCGTTCGTGAGACGGTATTGCATGGCCTGGGCCTGGTCACCCTGATCGTGGGGATTCACCTGACCCTGGAGACCCAGAACGTCCTCATCGTGATGGGCAGCGTCCTGGTCGGGGGCATCCTTGGCGAATGGTGGCACATCGATTCTGCCTTGGAGCGAGCCAGCGTCTGGCTGCGCGACCGGCTTGCCCGCTTCACCCCAGAACACAGCCAGACCCATTTCACCGAAGGTTTTGTGACCGCAAGCCTGGTGTTCTGCGTGGGGCCCATGACCATCCTGGGGGCGATCCAGGATGGGTTGACCGGCGACTACTCTCTGCTGGCCATCAAGTCGATGCTAGACGGGTTCGCCTCGCTGGCCTTCGCTTCCACACTTGGGGTTGGCGTGGTCTTTTCCGTGCTCACCATCCTGATCTACCAGGGCAGCCTAACCCTTCTGGCAGGTCTCGCTCAAAGCCTCCTGACCGACGCGATGATCGGCGAGATGTCTGCCACGGGGGGAGTCCTGATACTGGCCATCGGTCTCTTGGTGTTGGACCTCAAAAAGATCCGGGTCGCCAACCTGCTACCGGCCTTGGTCATCGCGCCGCTGATAGTTGCTGCATTGCAGGCCTTTGGGATCGCGTTGTGAAGGTCGCTGCCAGGAGTGCCCCGCACTTTGGCTTTGCACTTCGTCCGATGTTGCTCTGGCCTCACATGGCTTCGATACGCATGGGCCAACCACTGGCAGGGCACGCCCAGTGCACTCTGGAGACCAGAGCATCTAGCCCTTGGCCGGAATGTAGCGTCTGATCGCAGCCGCCAGGTTGTTCAAAGGCATGCTCTGTAGCCACACTTTGCCCGGGCCTTTCAGTGTGGCCAGAAAGAGCCCCTCGCCCGCAAAGAGCACGTTCTTCAGGCCCTTCACGGCAGCGATGTCATAGTCCACCGTGGGTTCGTAGAGAGCGATGTGCCCCGGATCGACCCTCATGACCTCGCCCTCGGCCAGATCGTACTCCCGCACGTCGCCGGCGATCTCCAAAAAGACGACGCCCGGGCCGGTTATCTTTTGCAGGATGAAACCTTCTCCGCCAAAGAGGCCAGCCCCCAGGCGCTTGCGGAAGTGCATCTCGAGGCTCACGCCCTCCTGAGCTGCCATGAAGGCATCCTTCTGGCATATCAGGCTCTGCCCCGCCTCCAGGTCGAAGGCCAAGATTCGCCCGGGAGCCTCCGGCGTGAAGGTGATCATGCCGGTGGCACTCTTGCAGGCATAAGTGGTCATGAAAAGCGACTCGCCGGCGAGTTTCCGTCCCAGCCCCTTCAGCAGTCCTCCCCTGGTGCTGGTGGACATCTCGATGTCGCCCCTCATCCAGGCCATGCCCCCTCTCTCGGTGTAGACGGACTCGCCAGCTTCCATTTGAATGTCTACCGACGGCAGCATCGTGCCCTTGATCTCGTACTTCATGGTCTCCCTCCCAGTCTCTCACCAAAGAACCAGCTCAAGTCCCCGACACGCTGCGCGGCGCGCCACACCCGGGCCTTGTCCCCAAGCGTCCCGCCCACTATTACGCCACAACTTGAACATGGAAAAGGGGCAAAGGCACTCGAATCCTCGCACCCGCACTCTGCCAGGCGGTGGCACGGGAACGTACGCACCGCCTGCGGAGCCATGCCCTACTTGGTTTGCTCATCAAGAGTCTGTCATCTCCACAACTAACTCAAAATCGGCGGTAGACCCGAGAATCTCAAACAGCTCTTCAATAAGAGCTGCGAGTTCCCCGGTGCTTAGTCCCTTGTGCCTGATGACGTTATCCGGTGACGAGTGGAAGCCCCTGGCTCGCAGAGCCTGCACCTGAGCAGCTTTGAGAGGCGCTGCTCCATTCCAATTCCGCAGAGAAACCACACACACCTCGTCGGTGAGTTGTACCCAATTGTCCGGGAAGGACCGGTCGGTGTAGGTGATGAAGCCACTGCGCCCCGCCTCGGGTAATTGCCCAAAGGTCCTGAGGAGGAGGCGCCGCCTTTCCTCAGCGCCCATTGGGCGGGGAGGACCAAGCCGCTCGTTCAATTCCTCCCATTCCAACTCACGGATTGCGTCCAGTCCCGCAGATATCTCCGCGTCGATTCGCTCCCCATCTGTGGTCCGCCGCACCCATTCGCCCCATTCCTCATCTGAAGCGTCAAACGAAGGATGGGGTCCTTCCTGTGCCATAGCTTCCGGATCGTATCCCATGGCTCGAAGCTTCTCTTCATAGATGGCCGTGAACCTGTCTTGCTTTTGCTCTTCAGCGCGCCGCCTGGCCTCTTGGCGCTCACGGATTTCGTCGGCGTGCTCCTTGGCTTTCGCGCTCAGAGAAGCATCGCCGATCCTTTTGGCAGCACGCCTTAGACGATTCCAGCCGTCCCAGGAATCCGGATGTCGCCTCGTGTAGTACTCGCAGACTCGATGGCAGTCTTCATATCGACGAGCCCGATGATACAGAATGTCGAGTCGCCTAAGAAAGAAAGTCTGCCCAATAGTCTCCGCCTTCTCTGCAGAATCGATAGCTAGAGCGAGTTCATACGACTGCAAGGCCTGTGCTACCTTCTGTTGCTTCTCTAGAGCTTCGCCCAGCAATTGAATCGCGTAGACACTGTTGGGCTCGCTCGCCAGAAGTTGTCGCGCACACTTCTCGAGTGCACGCCACCGTTTGCCCATACGAGCCCGGTGGATCTTGTCGTACATCCGCACGGTTCTCATAGGCTCATCACCGCCGTTATGGCACAGGATAGGCGGGGACGCGACGCTGGTCTGTCTCTCCGCCCTCATCCTCGAAGCTCACCATCCAATGCGGCACCCAGGCCAGGCCAAACGCCTTCACCCGAATATCGGTCTTCCTCGGGCGAAGGGGAGACTCCTGGATATCGCTCGCGATGTCTGCCCACATGCTGCGTATCTCCGCCAGGGCCTCCCTTCATTCCTCTGCCAGCTCGGAGATGCGCTCCCTCAGCCTCTCAATGGACTCCTCAGACTCTTCCACCTCCGCCCTGGCCCGGCTGGTCATTCGGCGACGTTGACTTGCCTGCGACAGAGCACGCGATCTCCGCCGGCCCAACAGCAACCCCAGGATAGACTCTCCGGCAGACAACGCTTCTTCCCTCTTGCGGCCGTCGTACTCTATGCGATCCCTTCTTAGCTCACGCTCCTCGCGTTCGAGCCTGGCCTCCAACCCTGAGAGATCGCGCCCAAGCCGCTGCCCGACCCGATCCACCTCCTGATCCCGTCGTCGGCGGGCTTCCTCTCGGCAGCGCATCGTGAACTCTCGCTCCGATTCGTCCAGCCGCGAGGTGAGTTTCAGTTGTGCGTGCACCAGGATGCGAAGCGGCCGCTCTCGGTAGATGTAGTCTATGAAATCGTCGCGGAACTGAGTATAAGGGGGAGAGTCGGTCATACCGTCGGGCAGAGAGCCAAAGAGACCCGACCTGGGAGGCTCCGCCTCCAGATGCTCGGCGGAGAGGTCGTGGGTCACGTGCTTTTCCCAGTCAACGAAATCCTGGGCCTCGGGCAGGGGCAGCAGACAAGCGATCGTCTCCTCTTTGCTCTCCAGTTGCTGCCTGTCACGATAGGAAGCCGAGGCCAAGCCCATCAGATAGGGCACGTAGACCAGGTGCGCCTCGTGGACCCGCACCTCGCCTGGCAAGCGAGCGCGCTGCCTGCGAATGGCCCGATCCTCGCGAGTGGTGACCGGCAAGAAAAATTGCCCCACGCGCGCGTGGACGCGCGGCCTGGCGGATTCGTAGCTCGCCGGGATCCCGGGAGCTTGATCGAGAGCTGGACGAACCGAAACGGGCGTCGCCCTGGGTGCCCGTGCGAGCTGCTGGGGCGCGATTGCAGACTCTTTCATGGGCTTCATCAGCGTGCGCACCTGGCGCCGCGTCAACGGGCCCCGCAGGTACGAGAGCGCCCAGCGCGTCTTGAAGAGAGCAGGCCGCTCGGCATGCACGTTGTGCAGAATGAAGACGCGAGAATCAAGCGAGGATATCAATGGATCCAGGTAGGCACGATCCAGCAGCGTGCCCGATTCAGAGATCACCCCCTCCATCCCTTCCAGCAGACGAGCCTTGTCGCGGTCGGTTTGCAGCTTGCCGATGAACCAGGTTCCGGCGTTGGTGAGTCCCTTGTAGTCCAGGTCCACGGGGTTCTGCGTGGCCAAGATCAGCCCGATGCCAAAGGCACGTGCTGTCTTGACCAGAGCCAGCAGAGGACGCTTGCTCGGCGGATTGGCCGGATAGGGAGGAAAGTAGCCAAACACCTCATCAAAGTGCAGCAGACATCTCAGTGAAGTGGTGCCAGAGAGCGTGCGCATCCAGGCCAACACCTGTTCCAGCAACAAAGTCACGAAGAACATCCGTTCAGCATCGTTGAGATGCGCGATGTAGAAGACCGAGACGCGCGGCCTGCCATCGGGAGCGCGCAAGAGACCCGCCACATCCAGAGGTGGACCCTCCAGCCAGTTCTCAAAGCTCGGCGAAGCGACCACGCTGTTCAGCATCATGGCCAATTCGAGGCGATCCTTCTCCGGATAGAAGGTGTCAACCTCAAACACGCCCAACTTCCGTATTGGAGGAGTCTGGATCGCCTGGATGATCCCTGGCAGGTCCAAGTCCTGGCCACGCCGCCAGGCATGTTCGACGATGTGGGAAAGGAGGATGTGCTCGCGGCTTCGCACAGGGTCTGCCCCTATCCCTACGAGACCCAGCAGGGCGGAGACGGTGCTGGCAATGAGCTCCCGAAGGGTCTCCTCCTCCTCGTCCCAGGAGATACCGGGAGCCCTGAACGTCTGCAGCACGCTGATCGGAATGCCCGCGTCGCTGCCCGGCGTATAGATGACGAACTCGGCTGACTCTTTCAGCTTGCGAATGCGCTCGCCGCTTTGACCCCACTCAGCCAGGCCCTCAGCCCACGTCTCGGCGATTGAGGAGGCGTACTCAGGCACCGAGAGATCCCTGCGCCGGGCATCGTCCACATTGACCCATGGTTCGAAATCGGCCGGCAACAAGTCGGGGAAAGTCAACAGGAGATTGGTCATGTCCCCCTTGGGATCGATGACTATCGAGGGAACGCCGTCGAGGGCTGCCTCCTCCAACAAGTCGGTGCAGAGCCCCGTCTTGCCGCTGCCGGTCATCCCCACGCAGACAGCGTGGGTGGTAAGATCGCGGGCATCGTACATCAGCAGATCGTCGCCTATGACCCGCTTGAGATCTGCTTCGTACCGCTTTCCCAGGTAGAAGGTCGCCATTCGCTCAATACCAGTCACGATCACTTGCCTCCTCAGGGCGGCCTACTCGTTTCCCCAGCTCCGGCTGATTCTAGCGCATTCGACCGTGCAGGACAAGCCGCCGCATGAATCCTTGCGCCAGTGTTCGCAACCGGCCTGAGAAGCGCCAATGCATGCCCCATTCCAGTAGAGGTGCTTCTTGCCCTGAATTCCCTCTTTTACTGCTCCTTTTGGTCGAGCCGAACACGTGATTTGTCAAGCCCCTCAATTGATAGTACAATGACGGCGGCCTAGAGCTGGTTGACAGGTGCTGGCATCGGTTCGTGAGCGTACGCTGACCAAGGGAGTGCTGCCAGGAATGCCGGCTCCTTGATGAGGTACACCAGTGGTTCGACTGTTCGGCTTACAAGACGTTCTCTTGCTCAGGCGGCTCCGGTCCCGGTGCGTAGGCTTTGACCTGCGGAGATTGCTGTTAGATGCGCCGTCGCCCATGTCTTCGGCGCTACTTGGCTATTTCAGCCACCATCACCTGGGCGCCATCACTTGCGTCCGTGAGGACATGATAGACGGGAAGAGCCTCTGGGGGTTTGCCCAGGTTTGGCCTCGGCCAGACCGGCCAGAGTGGGACCTTGGCTGCCTGGCACCGGCCCTCACCTCCAATGGGGACGCTTACCTTTGGCGGGGACTGCTCAACGACCTGGTGTTGTTCGGCGTAGACCGAGGCATCCTGCGAATCTATGCGCGAGCGTCAGAGGATGCGCAAGCGGAGGATGTGCTGCGCATGGCGGGCTTTGCCGTCATTACTCGGGAAGAGGTGTTTGCGCTCTCGCATTGCGAAGAGCCAGCCTCCCGTTCTCGGCCCGCAGGTTTGCGGCCGGTCAGCTCCCAAGATGGCTGGGCACTGAGTGAGCTCTACCGTCAGGCTGTTCCCCAACTGGTCCGGCGAACCGAGGAGGTCCCCACCCGTCTGGTTGCTGCTGCTGGCAGTGGCCTTCCCGCGTTGACACCCACTGATGAATACGTGTGGGCTGAGGAGGCTAGAATCATCGCCCATCTGGGACTCTGCAGGAGCGCCAAAGGGTACTGGCTGGAAGTCGTGGCGCTCCCCAGGTGTCGCGCAGATACGTCGCCCCACATCCGGTACATGCTGTCCTTGGCCATGTGCTCTCCTCGTACGCCCGTCTACTGTCCCGTGCCAGACTACGCCGCCGGGCTGGGACAGGTGTTGCGCGCTCTAGGTTTCGAGGCCTATGCCCGACAAGTACTATTGGTGCTGCATACGGCAGCGCGGGTCCCTGTGCGGCGACAGAGGAGGGTTATGGGTCTTGAGGGGAGGGCCGACGTTCGCACACCACTGGGGCACATATCCCCGGAGGAATGCGGGCAGAAGCCGTAGGCCGGGGCAACCGAGAGCAACACGCCTGCTGATCCAACGAGCTTGCACGAGGTGGCATCCACATAGCATGTCACTGAGTATTACAGACGACATAGACGCCCTGGTCGATGTTCTTCCCTCAGAGATCGCTGGGGCTCTGCGACGCGCGAATCGCCTCGGGGCGCTTCTCGAGGTGGTTCTTGACCTGGGACGTCCTTGTAGTGCGCGATATGTAGATGGCGACCTGAGGCTGATCGATCGCGAGGTCTCACAGGAGGAGATTGACTACGTCGTAGCTCGCATCGGAAGCTTTGGCGACGACAACCGCGCCGGCATCGAACGCACCCTACACCGCATCTCGGCGATTCGCAATCGCCGAGGACGTATCATCGGGCTCAGTTGCCGCGTGGGTCGGGCGGTGTTTGGCACCGTGGACATCATCCAAGACATCATCGCGTCGGGGAAAAGCATCCTGCTTCTGGGGCGGCCCGGCGTGGGCAAGACTACCATGCTTCGCGAGGTAGCACGCATACTGGCCGAGAAGAAGCGCGTGGTGATCGTTGACACCTCGAACGAGATCGGCGGGGATGGAGACATCCCTCATCCCGCCATCGGGCAGGCTCGGCGCATGCAGGTAGCTACTCCTTCTCTGCAGCACGCGGTCATGATCGAGGCAGTGGAGAATCACATGCCCGAGGTGATCATTATCGACGAGATCGGCACCGAGTTGGAGGCTGTGGCAGCACGGACAATCGCTGAGCGGGGCGTGCAACTGGTGGGCACTGCTCACGGCAGGACACTGGATAACCTGATGATGAACCCGACGCTGTGCGATCTGGTGGGTGGTGTCCAGACGGTCACGCTAGGCGACGAAGAGGCGCGACGGCGCAGAACCCAGAAGTCGGTCATGGAGCGAAAGTCTCCTCCGACCTTCGACGTGCTAGTCGAGATCCAGGATTGGGATCGCGTTGCCATACACAGTGATGTGGCCGTCGCCGTGGACGTAGCCCTGCGAGGGCGAAGCCTGGTTCCCGAGGTGCGGGTGCGGCATCCCTCGGGCGAGATCGAGATCCTCGACGCCCCTCGCGAGACGCCTGGCCGCGAGCCCAAACAGAAAGCGTCGCCTCTGGCCAGCCATACGCACAAGCGGGGGGCGCAGCCACCCACTCTGCACATCTATCCCTACGGACTGAATCAAAACCGGATGCGCCAGGCGAGCAGACACCTCAACTTGCCGGTGTCGTTGGTGAACGACCTGGCCAAGGCAGATGCACTCTTTACCCTACGTCCGCACTATCGGAAGCGGCCTCAGGCCATCGTCAACGCAGAGCGAAACGGTGTCCCGGTCTATGTCTTGCGCAACAACACCACAGTGCAGATGGAGAGCTACCTGGCAGAGATCTTTGGTCTGAATATCGACTCGGATGTTATCAGGGAAGCGATCGAAGAGGCCAGGGAGGCGATCGCGCGAGTGACCGAGGGCAATAGCAGTGCAGTCGAACTGACTCCCCGGCAAGCCCACATTCGCCGGATGCAGCACGAGTTGGTTCGCGAGGCCAACTTGTACTCGCTCAGTTCGGGCAGGGAACCGCGCCGGCATGTGACCGTCTATGCCCATCAGTAGAGGATAACTTTGAGCATACTCATAGCTGTTGAGGGTCCAGAGGGCGCTGGCAAGACTACCCAGGCTGCGCTGTTGCACAAGGTCCTGCTGCGCGCACAAGGCATCAGCGTTATCTCCACGCGCGAGCCCGGCGGCACGGCCATTGGTGAGCAGATACGGGCGATCTTGCTCGACCCGAAGAACGGACGGATACAGCCCCAGACTGAGGTGCTCCTCTACTCGTCTGCGCGGGCCCAACTCGTGCATCAGGTCATTCTCCCCGCCCTGAACCGCGGCGACGTGGTTATCTCCGACCGCTATGCACCGTCAACTCTTGCCTATCAAGGTTACGGCTATGGAATGAGCCGAAAGACACTGAAAATGATCACGGATCTTGCTACGTACAAAGTGCGCCCGGACCTGGTCGTTTGCCTCGATCTGGATGTCGTGGTTGGCCTGCGTCGGAAGCAGCTGGATGAAAGGAACGGCTGGGGCGAGTGGAACCGGATGGATCAGTTGGACGTCGCTTTTCATCGCCGGGTCAGACAGGGCTATCTCGAGATGGCGCGACAAGACCCACGCCGCTGGTTGGTGATCGATGCCACCCAGCCCATCGGAGTGATCCACAAGATCATTCGGCAGCGGGTTGCGCTCCTTCTGGAACAGAGCCCTCGGTGCCGCGCCAGATCCTCGAGGAAGCGGTTGGAAAGGGGGCATGGTGAGCCATGGATATGAAGTTGATTGTCAGCATCGTTCATAGCGACGATGCGAACCAGTTGATCGCAGCGCTACGCGATGGCGGCTTCTCGTCCACCAAGATCAGCACCACAGGGGGCTTCTTGCGAGAGGGAAACGCGACCATCCTTGTAGGAACGGAGGAGCGCAAGGTCTCCACCGTACTGGATATCATCAGGCGCAACTGTCACACGCGCACCCAATATGTCAACCCCCTGCCACCAGTCATGGAGCCGGGTGAGCTCTACATGCCCAACCCGGTGGAAGTTCAAGTGGGGGGAGCGGTGATCTTTGTCCTCGACGTGGAGCGGTTGATCAAGTACTAGCCGGGCTAGTGCAGCGTATCACAGGCGTTGTGCGTGCTTTGCAAAGGCCGTGAGAGGAAGTGTGTTGCAGGAACAAGAGTTCCGTGTGCCCCCTCAAGCTCAAGAAGCCTTTGCCGAGATCGAGGAGTATCTACATCCTCCCCCCCTGCTGGTCATCATCGCGGGTCCTTCGGGCGCGGGCAAGGATAGTGTGGTGAAGCGTATGCGTGAGCTCCACTATCCTTTCCACTTTGTGGTAACCACCACCGATCGCCCAGCGCGTCCAGGGGAAGTGAACGGCCTGGACTATCACTTTGTGAGCACGGCCACGTTCGACAAGATGATTGCCGATGACGAGCTGTTTGAGCGTGCAGTCGTCTACGGGCAGCACAAGGGCATTCCCAAGGCACAGGTCCGAGAGGCCTTGTCGAGCGGCGTGGACGTCATCATGCGCCTGGATGTGCAGGGAGCCGCAACGGTGCGCCGACTGATGCCGGAAGCACTTACCATCTTCCTTGTCCCCCCTTCCCTCGACGTGCTCATAGACCGTCTGCGCCGGAGAGGGCGCGTTTCGCCTCAGCAGGTGTTCAAACGGCTGGATAGCGTGTTGGAGGAGATTCGGTGCATCAGAGAGTTCAACTACGTTGTGGTCAACCGGCAGGGACATCTGGACGAGACGGTCAGACAGATTGCGGCGATTATCTCGGCGGAGAAATGCTGCACCGCGCGGCGTTGCTGAGGCGCGAGCCACCGATAGGTGTGAGCCAGCATCAACCCTCTCCTGGAGGCTATCTCCCTCGCGTTATCGGCATCCGCGCCCAGTGTCGAGCCCGGCGCCTGAAGAGCACTTCCGTGGGAGGTATGAGATGGCTGTTCGGTTTCCCTCGGTTGCTGGCATGTTTTACCTTGCGAGAGAGAAAGCCTGTCGCGAACAGGTGGAGAAATGCCTGGCGGGTGTTCCGCCCATCGAGCAGGAGGGCCTCGTTCGAGGAGGAATAGTGCCCCACGCGGGCTGGGACTATTCCGGGCCGACGGCGGGGCGCGTGTTTGCCGCCCTCAGCGCCCAGGACCCACCAGAGACGATCGTGCTCTTTGGTGCCGTGCACAGGTGGGGGGTGAGAGGCGCGAGCATGTACGGCTCGGGAAGCTGGCGCACGCCCCTGGGTGATCTGTCGATCGACGTGGAGCTGGCCCAGGAGGTTCTGCGCGGCGGGGACGGCGCGATCCTGGATAGCCCCGATGCCCACGCCGGCGAGCATTCGATCGAGGTCCAGCTTCCCTTCATCGCGCATCTGTTCCCTGGCACACGCATTCTTCCGATCGCCGTGCCACCCTCTCCCGACGCCCACAAGCTGGGTGCTCAGGTCGCAAGTGCCGCTCGAGCGCTGGGCCGTAGGACGCTGGCCATTGGCACCAGCGATCTGACCCACTATGGGCCTCGCTACGGTCTTGCCCCGGTCGGCGCGGGAGATCAGGCCCTGGAATGGGTCAAAAAGAACGATGCTCGGCTTCTCGACCTGACCGTACAGATGCGGGCTGCGGAGGTCGTTGAGGAGGCCCGAGAACACCAAAATGCGTGCGGCGCGGGTGCCATTGCGGCCTCGATCGCTCACGCCGCCGAACTGGGCGCAACCAGGGGGATCGTGCTCGACTACACCACCAGCCACGACGTGATGCCCGTGGGAAGACCCACCGACATGGTGGGTTATGCCGCGATCGTCTTTGTATGAGATGTCAGACCGCGAGGCCGTGGACCGAGATACTCCCCAGCCAGTCCCTCCCTACGCTGTGGTGGTCGTTCAAACACCGCTGTGGCGCAGGATAACCTCGCCAACCGCCCTCCCCCCCGACACTGAGGAAAGCGACTACCTGACCCGCGCTTTTCACTATTCGGTGCCGGAAAGGATCAAGACTGAGATATGCGCCGGTCAGTTGGTGTGGGTCCCCTTCGGCAGTCGCTATCTTCAGGGAGTCATTGTCGGGTTCGACCACCAGTCCCCGGTGGAGGATACGCGGGAGATCAATCGGATCGCTGATCCACTGCCGGTACTCTCCCCAATCCGCATAGAGCTGGCCCACTGGCTCAGCAGGCACTACCTGGCCCCCATACACCGGGTCATCCAGACGATGCTGCCGCCCGGCGTGATCCAGGGCGTGGACGTGATCGTGCGCCCGGTTGCCGATTGCCAAACCACTCAAGCGACAGAAGGTCAAGAGCAGATCCTCTCCTTGTTGCGCCAAAAGGGTCCCCTGAGCCTGCGCGAGATATCGCGCCTAACCAGGCTGCCAAACTGGAGATCGGTTGTCAACCAGCTAATCGAACACGGCTGGGCGACCAAGCATCACGAGATACGGCCCCCCAAGGCAAAGCCCAAGCTCGTGCCAGTCGTCAGGGTGCGCAGAGAGGTGAAGCGAAGCGACTATCCCTCGCGCCGAGCCCGCAAGCAGCGAAAGGCCTTTGCCTACCTGCTGTGGCGTCGCAGAAGCCATGGCGCTGATGAGTGGGTGCCCTTGAGCGAGGCCGCCGCCGAGGCAGGTGTGTCTCCGACGGTGGTGCGAGCGCTCATTGACAAGGGGCTCGTCGAACTGACGCATCGCCAGGTTTGGCGCGACCCGCTGCAAGGGCGCACGTTCGTCCCAGTCATCCCTCCTCGATTGACTCCCGAACAGGACCAGGCCTGGCAGGCCATCGCCGCAGACCTGCAGAACCCCGGGGGACGCCCCTTTCTCCTTCAGGGCGTCACCGGCAGTGGCAAGACGGAGATCTATTTGCGGGCCGCGCAGCGGGTTCTCGAACAGGGGAAAGGTGCCATCGTATTGGTGCCAGAGATCGCCCTCACCCCCCAGACTATTCGCCGCTTTGGGGCCCGGTTCCCGACCGTACTCGCAGTCATGCACAGCCGTCTTTCTCTTGGGGAGCGGTTCGATCAATGGCGTCGCTTGAGGAATGGGGAGCTCAGGCTGGTGGTGGGCTCACGTTCCGCGATCTTTGCTCCGGTGAGCAACCTGGGACTGGTCGTGCTGGACGAGGAGCACGAGTCGTCCTACAAGCAAGAGCAGACTCCCCGCTACCATGCTCGCGAGGTGGCGGTGCGTCTGGCGGAATTGGCAGTAGCCACCTGCATCCTGGGAAGCGCCACTCCGGCTCTGGAATCAGCCTATCGCGCGGAACGGGGCGCCTACCAGCTCCTGAGACTGCCGCAGCGGGTCATGGGCCACAGGCACATGTTGGAGCAACAAGCCGACCAGTTGCACCGCGTCCAGCGGCACTATCACCCCGTCGAGCACGACCTGCCCGAGGCGCTGTATGCCGAGCTCCCACCAGTGGAGATCGTAGACATGCGCGCCGAGCTCAGGGCGGGGAATCGCGGCATCTTGAGCCGCTCGCTGAAGAGAGGGATAGAAGCAGCGTTGGCTGCGGGGGAGCAGATCATCTTGTTCCTCAATCGGCGCGGGGCTGCCACCTTTATTATGTGCCGCGATTGTGGCCACGTGCTCAAGTGCCCACGCTGCGAGGTGCCGCTGACCTACCATTCGGACGCTCGCAGGATAATCTGTCACCATTGCAGCTACAGGACCCTTGCGCCGTCGCAATGCCCCAATTGCTGGAGCAACCGCATAAGGTACTTTGGCATCGGAACCCAGCGCGTGGAACAGGTGGTACATCGGGCCTACCCCAACGCTCGCATCGTGCGCTGGGACCTGGATACCACCGGATCCAAGCGGGCCCACGAGAAGATACTGGATCGCTTCGTCACGGGCGAGGCCGACGTCATGGTGGGCACCCAGATGATCGCCAAGGGCCTGGATCTGCCCAAGGTGACCCTGGTAGGGGTCATCACGGCCGACACCCTCATCAACCTGCCCGACATTCGTTCCGGCGAGAGGACCTTCCAACTACTCACTCAGGTGGCGGGTCGGGCTGGGCGAAGCATCCTGGGGGGCAAAGTCATCATCCAAACCTATACCCCACGCCACCCAGCCATCCAGGCCGCCAGCAGGCACGACTATTGGGCCTTCTATCAGCAGGAGATGGCTTTCCGGCGGAAGCACTGGTATCCGCCGATCAGCAGGTTGATCCGCCTATTGTATCTGGACACCAGCGCGGACAAGGCTCAACGCGAGGCGCAAGACCTGCACCAGATACTCACTCTCAAGATCGCCCGCCTGGGGCTGCCAGAGATCAACCTGATCGGACCCGCACCCTCTTTCTACTCGCGACTACGAGGCAAGTCGCGCTGGCAGATCGTCATTCGCGGCACCGACCCGCGAGTTTTGCTGAAGGATCTGCGCCTCCCCTTGGGCTGGCGGGTGGACGTCGATCCGGTGAGCCTCCTCTAGGCGCACCGCCTCTCGGGACGTGAGCCGCCCAGGCGACGCGGGCGGCTCACAAGAGACGGCCTGTTCGGTCGAGGCACGAACTCAAGCCTGGAAGGCGGCGTCAAAGGCCACGTCCGAGGGCGTGAGGTCCAGGCGGCGCACCATGGCGAGAGCTTCCGGTGCTCCCTGTTCCCGGTTCATCCCGTTGTCTTCCCACTCCACCGACAGCGGGCCCTCGTACCCTATGTCGTTCAGCGCGCGGAACACCCGCTCGAAGGGAACTCCACCGCGCCCGGGCGACACAAAGTCCCAGCCTCGCCGATGGTCGCCAAAGGCCAAATGCGACGCCAGGATGCCATTCCGCCCGTTCAGGTTGCGCACCGACTCCTTCACGTGCATATGGTAGATGCGGCTGGCGTATTCGTAGACAAAGGCCACGGAGTCCACCATCTGCCAGTACAGGTGGCTGGGGTCAAAGTTGATGCCGAACGCCTCGCGACGATCGACGGCCTCCAGGGCTCGTGCGGTGGTCCAAAAGTCGTAGGCGATCTCTGAGGGGTGTACCTCCAGCGCGAACCTGACTCCCACCTCATCGAAAACGTCCAGGATCGGGTTCCACCGATCGGAGAAGTCCTGATAGCCGGCCTCTATCATCTCTGGCGGCACTGGGGGGAACCCTGCCAGGGCTATCCATATCCCCGAGCCGGTGAAGCCGTTGACCACCTTCACCCCGAACCTGGCTGCAGCACGCGCGGTGTTCTTGACCTCGTCGGCGGCGCGTCGGCGAACGCCCTCGGGGTCGCCATCTCCCCAGATCCGCGGCGGGAGTATGCCCTTGTGGCGCTGGTCGATGGGATGGTCGCACACACACTGGCCCACCAGGTGGGTGCTGATGGCCCAGACACCCAAATCGTACTTGGCCAAGAGGTCGCGGCGCCCCTGACAGTAGCCATCCTCGGCCAGGGCCCTCTCGACCTCAAAGTGATCGCCCCAGCAGGCCAGCTCCAGGCCGTCGTAACCCCAGGTTTGGGCCTTCTCGGCTAGAACCTCCAGTGGGAGATCAGCCCATTGGCCGGTGAACAGAGTAACCTTTCTTGCCATGTGAGATCCTCCTTGCCTCACGATATGATGTACGTCACCACGTCAAACACACCCTTGTGGGCGGCGCGCCTGAACACTTCAGACTGAGAAGGCTGCCAAAGTCCACTTGACCTCACTGGCGCTGCTCTCCACGGCCTTGTGGATGAAGAAGACACCCCGCGCTCCATCCTCCACCGTGGGGAAGTCCAGCATAAGATCGGAGGGCTCGATCCCCAGTATCTTGGCCCGGATGGTGTCGGCAAAGTTCTTGTAGATGTTGGCAAAGGCCTCGAAAAAGGCCTCGGGATGCCCAGAGGGAATGCGCGTTGCGGCCACGGCCGCATGGCAAAGGTAGTCGTTGCCCCGCTTGTAGATCTTTTCGGGGCCGTCGTTGCTGCGCACGTACAGATAGTTCGGCTCCTCCTGGTGCCATTCGAGTCCGGCCCTGGTGCCCCAGACGCGAATGCGAAGGGTGTTCTCCTGGCCAGGGCATATCTGCGACGCAGTGAGAATGCCCCTTGCGCCCCCCTTGAAGCGGAGCAGGACGTTGCCGTCGTCATCGAGCTCGCGGCCGGGCGCGAAGACGGTCAGATCGGCGCAGATCGATTCGAGTTCCAGGCCAGTGACATAGGAGACGAGATTCTCGCAGTGGGAGCCGATGTCGCCGATGCAGCCAGACACTCCGGAGCGCTTGGGGTCGGTGCGCCAGACCGCCTGCTTCTGACCGTCTGCCTCGATGCGCGTGGCCAGCCATCCCTGCGGATACTCGACGATGACCTTTCGCACGACGCCCAGGGCTCCGCTTTGCACCAGGTATCGGGCCTGCTTGACCATGGGATACCCGGTGTAGTTGTAGGTGACCGCAAAGATGACCTCGTGCTCCTTGACCGCCCTGACCAAATCCAGCGCCTGCTCCACCGTGTGCACCAAGGGTTTGTCGCAGGCCACGTGGAATCCCGCCTCCACAAAAGCCTTGGCTATGGGATAGTGCAGGTGGTTGGGAGTCACCACGGAGACGAAATCGATGCGCTCGCCATCAGGCAGACTGCCTTCGGCCTCGACCATCTCCTGATACCTCCCGTACACCCGATCCTCGGGCAGGTAAAGGTCCCTGCCGGACGCCTTGGATTTCTGGGGCGTGGACGAGAAACAGCCGGCCACCAACTCGACCCCACCATCGAGTTGGGCTGCCCGACGATGCACCGCCCCGATGAAGGCGTCGCGCCCACCGCCCACCATGCCCATGCGCAGCTTGCGAGGGAAGAACACCTCTTCGTTCTTGCCGCTTACCATGTCACTCCTCCTGTCAAGTGAGACAAACGCCGCTGCCAAGCCCTGCAAAACATCGTCTCAATTCTCTGCACACTGGAAACCCACGTCAAGCGAGATGCAGTGGGAGGTTTTGGATTGCATCATTTCCTGCCTCCTCTGCCTCGACAACAACCAGTCTGCATTTTCTTGGGACGGGGATGTGGCGATCATCTCGCCCTGGCCACTCCTCAATCCAGGATCAACTTCGCTCGTTGGAAGCGGGCTATCGCTGCAGCGAACACCCCCAGGTCGATCATCGCCAGAACGGCCAGTTAGCGGGGCGCACCAGAAAGCGCTGACTGGCTTCACGGATGCAAACAGGGTGCTATCCTTCTACTCTGCTAGCGCTCCACGGATGATGCGTAGCACGGTCTCTATAGCGGATTCATCAGTCGCAAAATCCAGTTTCTCGCTGTTTATCGTGACGAGTTTCCTTTCGTCAGCCAGTTCATTGATGCGAGCAGCCAGCCTGTTGTTTACGCTCTCCAGATACTCCGTCGTGATCGACTCCTCTACAGCCCTCTTCCTAGCGCGGATCCGCTCCATCAGCACGGGCGCGCTACACTGCAAGTGAACGACAAGCACAGGGAGAGGAAGCTGACGGCGGACCTCTTCATAGACCGCGAGAAAGGCCCTCTTTGTTGAGCCGCTGAGGTTGACATCCGCGAAGGCCAAATCCAAGATCGGCGAGAAGTCACACGCGAAAGTCGCTTCTCTTGCGTAGCCACGCTTTATTTGGTGATAGTGCTGTAGCAAAAAAGTAATCTCGGTCTCAAAAGCGTGTCTCAAGGGATCAGAGTAAAAGGCAGCGAGGAAAGGATTTGCCCGGAAGTCCTCAAGTGCGGGCTCCAAGTCGAGACGCTCTAACAGCTTTGCAAGCGCTGTCTTGCCTGCGGCAATAGCGCCACATATCTCCACGTGCATGATCGGCACCGGACGACCCTTCCCCCTTGTGGGAGCTCTATCTAGTCTGCGGCCTCGTAGAAGACGATTCCATGACCTCGTCGGTAGCTGCTGTCTCTAGTTCAAGTTGCTCGATACGCCTTTGCAGGCCCTCAATCTCTTGCTCTAGAGCCTCGATTGTCCCCTCGGCGCTAAATCGCTGCTCTTGAGAGGCACGGACTTCACCCTGTGCGCTGCTTACGTAGTCAACTGCGTCACCGATAAGGCTGTGTATCGCCACAAGCAGAGTAATGAGCGCAACAACGGTCGCCGCTGCACCCCACGATGCATATTTCCCCCATTTCTTGGTTTCCTCCTCGGCCTCGGTTGCTTGTTTCGCGGCAACACTCGCTGCTTGCTCGGCATTCGCTATGGCGTCAGGAATGGAACTCCGAATAGGGCGACCTTGAGCCGCCTTGTACAGATACCGTTCAACGTCAAAATCCGTTTTCTCTGGAGGGAACTCCTCGTAGCGCCCGCGGCGCTGCCTACCGCCTACTGGCTCCCCAGACCACTTCTCGTGGTCGCTGAGTTTCGTGAACTCCATCCAGACAAGGCGCTCGCCGCCCCTTAGCGTGTAATCATTGGTGGTGAGGTTGTGCAAGGGCAGTGAGAGCCGTCCCCAAAAACCTGGGTCCACAAGAGGCCCTGTGCCAAGAAGCACTCCCCCGTAGATATGAGTGATTCTAAGGTTGAACCTGGCTGCTATGTAGTCGGGCAGCCTCAGCATAGGTTCCAGTGTAACGAATCCTATGGAGTTCTGTTCTAGCTTCAGGAACTCGCCAGGTCGTATCCTCTTGACCTGCTTCTTCCCTTTCCCATCCCACCAAACGCACTTCCCCAGTAGCGGTATCCCGTAAGAAGCTGGCTTAAGGTTCTTTGGATGAAACGGATGGATCATGCCGGTTGCCGCGACATAGTCGTAGATGTCGGCGGAATTCAACAAGGCAGGCTTGATCTCAGGAAAGGGATCTTTGCTTCTGTAGTCGTCGTAGCGCTCCCTGGCCTCATCGTCATTCCGGGCAAAGCAACTGCCATTCAGCTTATCGTCGCAAGGTGCTCCTGGACTTGCCATGAACGTGCCCCCTCCTCAATAGCGTGCCGTTGCTCTGTGAGAGAAGATGGACTGAACCCCAAATAATCAATCGATGCACCAATAGAGGACTCGACATACGCTACGAATCGTTCCACCTTTTCGGATGGAGCATCTGTAGCCCCGCACGAGGCATCTATGTAGTCCAGGTGATTCAACACGATGCGAGTTGGCCGGTTCACTGAGATGGCGTGGCGCACAACATCGGGGTGGAAGCGCGCAACTCTCCTCACCCGGTGCGTGACCGAAGTGTACTCGATGATGGGTTCTGGGGATCCTGATTCCATGGTGACTGTCTGCCACGAGATCTCGCCGGGCAAGGGACCAGAATGGCCACCAACTCGGATAGGCAGTGCCCGCAAGACCATGACAACATCGTCGACGTCTAGTGGACTTAGGCCGACTTCCGACACGAAAGCCGCAGCGGTTGTATCTCTGCTGGTGACGTACGGATAGTGCTGGGAGTGTAGAAGGGACAAGCCAAACCCTTGGGTTCCCTCAATAATGATCCTCCGTTCTCTTTCAAGTTGCTCCCTCATGAAAGGCACAGTTGGCCTTACAAACTGACCAATCATGGTCTCGCTCTTTGCTAGACGTACTGAGGACTCACGATCGATACGCCTTTGTACGGCTGCTCCCGTTCCGGTCTGGGTTGAACCAATGGAGGCTTGTAGCCCTTGCGCCTGCTCCCTGGAACGTTCTCTGTGGGTGATAATGAGCGCATTGGGATCGATCAGGAGCCTATCCGAGGATAGCTCCGTTCTCCGGATTTCCTCCATCAGTACGTCAAGATCGAGGTAGCTTCCTGCTGGTAGAACGCAAACGGTTTCGGGCAGAAGAACTGGGGTGGGAAGCAACCGGAACACGATAGGGTTGCCGGAGTGGTCGATGACCGTGTGGCCAGAGTTCGGTCCGCCTACACGCACAGCTATGCCAGCTTCTACTTGCCGCGCCAAGCAATGGGTGACCTTGCCTTTGCCCTCAGATCCAAACTGCCCGCCAACAATCACTGTTACCGGCATGTGCGACGCCTCCTGTTCTTTGCTTGTGACGTTTGAATGCACGCAAGCACCTTTTGCCGAAACTCGTCCAGGGTGCCGCAATTCCTTACCACAGTGTGCGCCAAAGTGGCGAGCCTGCCTACATTGGCCTCTACCGGACGTTGCATGGCTCCTGCAAAGTCGTCTTGGGACCCTCCGTCGAGAATGAATCTGTCCAGAAGTGCGTGTGTAGGAGAGTCGATGTAGACATGGGTAAAGGTGGGGCCGAACATCTCGACCATGAAAGCGTAGTCTTCAGGATGCCGCAGCCCATCAATCGCCACATCTTGGTCCGTAGGGAGCTCCCGGACTAGTTGCCAACAGAGCCAGCGTTGGCCTGGATCTTTGTGTACTTCTTCGCCGATCTTTTGCAACGCCATACGGTCTACCTTGAGGCCTCGTTCACGCAGCATTCCTGCGAGCATGAGACTGTACCGAGAGTAGTAGAACCCCCACTCTTCTAGGAGCCTCGCAGCAGTTGTCTTGCCAGTGGAAATCGGGCCGCTGAAGCCTACGACTTTCCGACCTCCCCAAGCGCCTGTGGAGGCAGACAAATCAGGAATCATCAAGTATTCCTCGTCCTCATTCCCCAATGCCTCGAATCTGCCAGCCCAGAAAAAGCAGCCTACGATCGCACATGTTATGGCATCCAGCTCATCGTGGCGAACTGGTTTCGCCAGATACTCTCCCTTGACACCGAATTCCCCAAGAGCTCTTTTGAGGAAGTCAACATCGGTTCGCTTTCTTGGCATTTGCATGATATCTTGAGCAGCGCCGGGAAAGCTCTCGATCACTGGGACTCCCAGGCTTCTCAAGTCTTCTGCAAGTCGGATGCCCCTGGCGGTCAACCTTTGCATGCTCTTGATGAGGCAGGGGTACACGTTGACCCCGCGCTTTTTCAGAATTCGCTCACAGTGTCGCATGATCCCGTAGATCTCTCTGCCCGGGTCATCATCATTGACAGTAACGCGCCCCGCTGGAAGCGAGAGCGGAGAATCGATGGAAACTAAATGGGGCTTTACTTCTGTAATGCTCCTGACCAAGTCAGAGTCAGATGAGATCATCCGCGTATATGCAGTATCCCCCTCAAGGAAGCACCATCCTGAAGGGCGATCCTCGGAACCTGTAAGATCTATGCCAACAAACCTCGATGGACATATGTCGTACGAAGACAAGAGCTCTCTCAACGGCATGATCAGAATGCCCTCATATGGTCGGATCCTAATCGTACTTCTACCGCCATTTCTGTGGCCCTTTTCTAATGTGTCCTCTTCTTCTGATGCTAGGTTGAGTTGACACGTCTGCTCGCTGAACCGAGAGACGGAGCGTGCCCGTGCGGGAACTTGCTCCACTTCGAGTAGACGCTCAACAAGGGCGTCAAGAATGGCGTGCATCCCCTTGATATCTGCGTAATTATACTCGATCAGAAGCCTAAGCGCATCAAGGTCGCTGCGACAGTACCGGTACCAAAGCAATGGTGCTCGACTCCCGTCTAGCTCAGCTATCTCCGCGGGCCTCTCTATTCCCAAAAGGGTTTCTATTTTCTTTTGTCCTCCCGAAAGCCCAAGACGTCTCGCCACAAAGCGAAGATCAACATGGGCAGATGGTATGGTTAGGTCTGCAAACTCTTTCGCCAGAAAGGGGAGGTCAAAGAGAGAGCCGTTGAAAGTCACAATAGCTTTTGCTCGAGATAGCGCCTTCCTGAGCCTGCTATCGTCATCTCCTCTGATATATACACTGTACTCCCCTCCCATGGACCAGCCCACGAGCGTGATGTAGTTGTAGAACCTGCTGAGCCCCGTTGTCTCGATATCTAAGAACAACGTCTTGCTGAAGAAGGTAAGCGCAATCCTGTAGTATTCTCGACGAGGGAGATGTTCAGCGAAGAAATCGGCATTCTCCTCTTTCAGCGCTTGTCGGGAGGACGCCAAGACGTCACTCGGGGGGCGAGTTGGAAAGTTGGTCCACAGGGAAAGCTGTTCGTAACCCTTCGGTCTCGACTCAAGGTCGTTCCAGGAGACGATACCCGATCTCCAGAGATCGCGTTCTCGCTTCTTGCCAATTCCCCTCAGATGCCGGAAAGTGAATTCTATCATCTGTTTGATCCACTCTGCCATGCGTATGTCTTAGGTGGTGGCCGTCTTTTCCACTTGCGTCTGCAGGTCCTGCTCGCTCCGTGTGGTATAGACCCTCGCCGTATCTACCCCCTCGTGCCCCAGAAGCTGCTATGCCACCCGGAAGCAGCGTCAACGGAGACGTACATCCTTTCCTGGCAGCCTCGTGACGAACCACCAGAGACCGCGTGGGCGAGCACTACTCGCGCACGTGCCAATCGCCCTGGACGATCCATTTGTAGGTGGTCAACTCCCTCAGCCCCACCGGGCCACGGGCATGCATCTTTTGGGTGCTGATGGCCACCTCGGCTCCCAGACCGAACTGACCCCCGTCGGTGAAGCGGGTGCTAGCATTGACATAGACCACTGCGGAGTCCACCTCGTCCAGGAACCGCATGGCGTTGTCATAGTCGTTGGTCAGGATGCCATCCGAATGACTGGTGCCATACTCTGCTATGTGAGCGATGGCCTCATCAATCGAGTCCACCGTCTTGACCGAGAGCACCAGCGAGAGGAATTCCTGGCCATAGTCCTCAGGTCCAGCGGGACCAACGAGATCTGGAGTCACACCGACTGCACCCTCTAAGGCTCCCAACGACGCCTGGTCGCACAGCACCCTCACACCGCAGGCGTTGAGATCGGCCACCATGGCGGGCACGAACTCATGGACCACGCTGGAATGCACCAGGACGGTATCCAGCGCATTGCAGACCGACGGGGCCTGAGTCTTGGCATTGTTGATCACCGCGACCGACTTGTCCAGGTCCGCCGACTGGTCAACAAAGAGATGACACACCCCGATTCCTCCGTAGATCACCGGCATCTTGGCGTGCCGCTTGACCAGGTTCTGCAGGCCGCGCCGGCCACGGGGGATGACCAGGTCGATCACGTCGTCCATGCCCAGCAACTGGGACACCAAAGCACGATCGGTCGAGGTGATGAGCTGCACGGCATCGGCCGGAACGCCGCTGGCCTCGCAGGCCTGGCGCACCATGCTTGCCAGGACCCTGTTGGTGCGCAAACACTCCTTGCCGCCACGCATGATCACCGCATTGCCAGTCTTGATGCAGAGGGCACTGATATCGATGGTCACGTTGGGGCGCGACTCGAAGATGACCGCGAGGACGCCAAGGGGCACTCGCTTCTTGGCCATCCGCAAGCCGTTGGGCCGCGTTCTGCCGTCAAAGACCTCGCCGAGCGGATCGGGCAAGGCCGCCACGTCCCGGCAACCCTGGGCCATGCTTTGCACGCGCTTCGGAGTAAGCGTGGAGCGATCGATGAGAGAGGGCGGGAGCTGGGCCCGGCGTGCCTCCGCCAGGTCTGCCTCGTTCGCCTCCCACAGCTCGTCCCCGGCAGCCTCCAGACGACGAGCGATTTCTTCGAGGGCTGCGTTGCGGACGTCCGTTGACAGCATCCCAAGGCGATGGCTGGCGTCCTTGGCTCGCAAGCCCATGCTCTCGAGGTCCACTCCTGTCATCTTCCCCCTCCTCCTCTCTCATCCAGTCCCCACAGGCGACTGGCACTCGATGCCATCACAGCAGGCACTCTACAGCAGCACCATGTTGTCTCGATGGATGAATTCCGGTCCATAGTCGTACCCCAGGATGTCGGCAATCTCGCCAGATTGCTGCCCAAGGATGCGCCGCAAGTCACTGGCGCTATAGTTGCCCAGGCCGCGTGCGATCTCACGACCGGATAGCGTGCACACCCCGACGAGGGCACCGCGCTCGAAATCGCCCTCCACTCCCACAATGCCCACGGGCAGCAGGCTTTTCCCCTTTTCCAGAACGGCGATCCCCGCTCCCTCGTCTATCCTGACGGCGCCTGCCGTTACTGTCTGAGCGAGGAGCCACCGCTTGCGCCCCTCTGCCGGCGTGATGCGGGCGGGGAACCAGGTCGCAGCGATGCTGCCGCGCCAGATACTCCCAAGCACCTCCTCACGACCGCCGTTGGCAATGACCACCGACGTCCCGGAACGCCCGGCCAGGTCAGCAGCCACGATCTTGGTGTACATGCCGCCCGTGCCCAGGGCCGACTTGCTGCCCCTGGCCAGATCGTATATGTGGCTGTCGATCCTCTCCACGCGCTCGATAAGCCGAGCGTCGGCATCGAGCGCCGGATCGGCCGTGTACAAGCCATCGGTGTCGGTCAACAGGATGAGCAAGTCGGCCTCTATCAGGTTGGCCACCATGGCAGACAGGCTATCGTTCTCTCCCACTTTGATCTCATCCGTCGCCACAGCGTCGTTCTCATTGACGATCGGCACGATTCGATGTTCCAGCAAGCTCTCAAAGGTGTCACGCAAACTCAGATACCGCTGACGATCCTCGATGTCCTCGCGAGTCAGCAATACCTGGGCTACGACGATGCCATACAACTCAAAGTACTGCTCCCAAAGCTGCATGAGGCGGCCCTGACCTACGGCCGCCAACATCTGCTTGAAGGGAATGCTCTTGAGCTCTTGAAGGTGTCCAAGCCGCTCGCGGCCGGCTTGCTGAGCTCCAGAGGAAACCAACACCACATCGACGCCGCGACCACGCAGGTCGGAGATCTGTCGGACCAGATCGACCATCCGAGGCGGATTGAGCCGGCCTGATCCAGCCGTCAAGGTGCTGGTACCTACCTTGACCACAACGCGCCGCCAGGGCCTTGTGCCGTCTGACCAGGGAACCCTGGATGTCACCGCAAATCCTCCACAGGGTTGTAATTGACCGGATTATAGCACACCGGCTTTGGTGGAATCAAGGCAAAGGGCGTAGGGGCGCATCGTCGCAGATCCCGGTCGGAGGCCGAAGGCCGGAGATGCCGGGGCACATGCGCCCCTACCAGAAGCAAAACACAGAGCTAAACGGGCTCCGGCAGATAGCTACTGTAGTATATGCGCGATTGATTCCGGGCGCGACCGCCTTTTGGTGTGTTTTTCCACACCCTGAGCCTTCATGGAAGCCTGCCCTTTCAAACCCCCTCCACCACGCCTCTTGCTGTCCAAGCCCACTCGACCATGACCGGCCTGTGCCCCGTATGGGGTACTTGCACTCGAAGGCCGAGGCCAGCGGCATTCCTGGCTTAGTCATGCGGCGGTGCGAGAACCGACAAGCCCGGCCACTTGGCAGGTGACCGGGCTTGGCATTCCCGCGCGATTCCACTGGAGAGGATCAACCGGCTCTCTTGAAACTGAAGCCGATGCAGGGCACCTGGGGGGTGATGCTGCAATACGACTCAAAGATCATCTTCTGAATGTCGTCGTAGTGAGGGTTCTGGGTGGTAGCGCCCAGACCACCTCTGAGGAAGTCGTTCAACAGCGAAACCCACACATCTGGCTGCATGTACACTTCGTGACTGATAATCACCCGAGTGCCATCGGCCTTGTCTTCGGCGCAGGTGGGCTTGCTGGCCGGGCAAGAAACCCAGCCAACCTTCTCTCGCACCACCACCTTGACACTCCAGTTGCCCCCACCGTACAGACGGTGGTTCCAGACTCTCTGGATCTCTGCCGAGGCCTCGGGGCTGGAGAGAAACCCAATCTCCCCGACATATTGCGCCCCTGGGACACTTAGCCACATGCCTCTGTTCTCGAAGGATATGGTGCCCTTGCCGAATTCTGCGTTGTCCACTTGCACCCCATAGACGACGGCAAGAGGCACAGGCGTCGGTGTCGGGGGTATCGGTGTTTGTGTCGGCGGACGGGGGGTTGGCGTAAGTGGAACGGGCGTTCCGGTCGGCGGCACCGGCGTCGAAGTGGCAGCCCTGGGTGTATCGGTGGGCGGGACCGGAGTGGCCGTGTCGGGCATGGGCGTCGCCGTTGGCGGCACAGGTGTTGGCTCGGAAGTGGCCGTGGGCGAGGGCACCGGGGTTGTGGCTGTGGGGCTAGGCTGGCTGGCAGCCACAGCCGTCTGGGTTCCCTGCTGAGCCTTGAGAAAGCCAGCATACGAGAATGTTGCAGGGGGCGTTTCAGTTGCACCCGCGACTTCTCCCGGTCGCGCGCCCGCCACCCGTTTTAGGAGCCCCAGGACGGCATCCCGAGGCCCCGGCACGAAGGCCATCGCCAGAACGATGGCAGCCCCCGCCACCACCAGAGGAACCCACGCTGGAATGCGAACCCCAGCACCAGGCACGCGAGCACCCTTGACGGCCCCTTCCAGAGCGCTGATGAACTCTCCGGCGGTTTGGAACCGCTCCTCGCGGTCCTTGGCTAAAGCCCTGAGCACAACATCGTCCACCTGCCGGTTCAGTCGAGGGTTCAGGGAGCGCGGCTCAACCGGATACTCGTTCACTTGCTTGTAGATGACAGAGGCCGACGTATCACGAGCGCCACGAAAAGGATTTAGGCCGGTCAGCATCTCATAGATGACAATGCCCAAAGAGTAGACGTCTGTGCGCTGGTCCAGGTCCCCGCCCAGACACTGCTCGGGAGACATATAGGCCGGCGTGCCCGGCGTGGTGCCTCGATCTGAGGTCACGTCCACTTCCTCGCCTTCGACCATGCGCGCCAACCCAAAGTCACAGAGGGCAACACGATCGTGCTGGGTCTCAATGAGGATATTGGCAGGCTTGATGTCCCGATGGATGATGTCCTGTTCATGGGCAGAGTCGAGTGCATCTGCGACCTGCCGCGCGTACCCTAGCGTCTGCTCTATGGGCATGGGACCACCGCTGGCCCTGATGAGCTTCTTGAGGTCGGCCCCCTCGATAAACTCGCTGACGATGTAGTACATGCCCCTTTCGAAGGCATAGTCGTAGACGCGCACGATGTTCGCATGTTGCAGAGTGGCGGCTCGACGCGCCTCACGCTCGAAGCGGACGCGACTTGCGCGGTCGTGGGATGCCAAAGCAGGCAGCACCTTGATGGCCACCGGGATGTTGAGGGTGAGGTGCGTACCTTTGTAGACCGTGCCCTGCCCCCCGCTTCCCAGTCTCCTGTCGATGCGGTATCGGCCGCCGCCGAGTACGGTGCCTATCAATTCATCCACAGAGCAGTCCTCCTCTATGCGCAACCGCCTGCGCCCCTACACTACGGGGTGCCTGCGCCCCTGCACTACGGGGTGCCTGCGCCCCCGCACTACGGGGTGCCTGTGCCCAAGGCCAACGCCACTGTAACCAAAGAGCGCTCCCCAAAACCTCTCTCAGAAGGCGCCAGACAAGGGCATTGGCTACTTCGTCGCTGCACAATGGGTCAGGTAGCCACTATGTCTGAGCCCGCCCGCATTATACTCTCACTTCGTCCACGGCGCGAGTGTGTCCTCAGAACCCCAGAGACGGCCCCCTTTCGACCATGCTCACTACGGGAGTCGCACCACCACGTTGTCGAAGGCCACCTCGATCGGCTCCCCTTCTTCTCCGAGCGAGGCACAGAGCCCAACCCTCCCCGCAAGGAAGGACTCATCGACCACGGTCCTCAGATGCTGGTCGTTCACGAACAGAGCGATATGAGGACCCTCGCAGACCACCCTGAGGCGGTTCAGGCCCGTCCTCCGAATATGAGGAGAGGACGTCCATTCAGGGCCGCCGATGGGACCTGCTTCGTCGTTGACCCTTTTCCACAGGCCATACTGGCCATTGTTCCTGATGAGGAAGGCATAGTTGTTGTACACATCTTGATGCCTGAAGACCACGCCGAAAGCCGCCGGACGCGGCCTCCCGAGCAATTCCACGTCCACCTCCAGCACAAAGTCCTCCAGCATCTCGCGCGGAGCCAAAGCTCGGAAAAGCGTGCCGGGCTCATTCGCCAGGATGATGTACATTCCACCCTCACAGACAAATGCTCGGCGCTCATCTGCTTCTCTCGGCCATCCGCTGTCGGGGTCGCTGAAATCATCGTGGAAGAGCACCACTTCCACGATAATGCGGAGCCTGGTGCCAAAGAACTCGCCGTCTGGCTCGCGCAACTGCCACAGACCCTCGTGATGCCCGGGTTCATGTGGAGCCACCAGGGGAAGCTCAATCTCCACCTCTTCCCCAGGAGGAACCTCTCTCTCCAGGGGCGGACTGATCTCCGCTCCCATCGGGTGGCCATCCACGTGGGCCAGGTGAACGCCAGGAGGCCAGGGGCGCAGGCCCGAGTTGCGCACACGCCAAACCTTGACAAAGGGCTCGCCCTGACTGAGCAAGGCGCCTTCAGGAATGGTGACATCCTCCACAAAGACGGAACCGAGCGTCCCCTCAGCCTGTGCCTCTTCAGAGAGCACCACTTCCACGATAACGCGGAGCTTGGTGCCAAAGAACTCGCCGTCTGGCTCGCGCAACTGCCACAGACCCTCGTAGTGCCCGGGTTCATGTGGAGCCACCAGGGGAAGCTCGATATCCACCTCTTCCCCAGGAGGAACCTCTCTCTCCACGGGCGGACTGATCTCCGCTCCCATCGGGTGGCCATCCACATGGGCCAGGTGAACGCCAGGAGGCCAGGGGCGCAGGCCCGAGTTGCGCACACGCCAAACCTTGACAAACGGCTCGCCCGAGCTCAGCAAGGCACCTTCGGGAACGGTGACATCCTCCACAAAGACGGAACCGAGCGTACCTTCGTGACGTGGTTCCTCATCTTCAACTGGTGGCGACGTCGCGACTGGCCCGGAGCCTGCGCTCGCCGCGGTAGTGGGGCTTGCCACGGCCGTGGGACGAGTGGCGACGGGCGTTGCTGAGGCTGGACGCACGAGGGTCTGCCACCAGTCCACCAGATAATCACCTGGGCCCGGAACGAGAGCCACAACGACGATCACGGCGATCCCCGCAACCAGCAGAGCTATCCACGGCGGCACAGCAAAGGCCTTTTTTCGTTTGGTGGGGGCGGGCTTGAGCTTGCCCTTGCTGGCCTGGTCGAGAGCATTAGCGAATCGGGTCGCAGTTTGATAGCGCTGATCCCTATCTTTGGCCAGGGCCTTGAGCACGACCTCGTCCATTTGGCTGCTCAGACGAGGGTTCAACGACCGCAGTGGGGCAGGAGACTCGTTCACCTGCTTGTAAATGATTGATGCCGAGGTATCGTGTTCCCCACGGAACGGATTCCGACCGGTCAGCATCTCGTAAACCACAATGGCCAGGGAATAGATGTCTGTGCGCTGGTCCAGTTTCAGTCCCTGGCACTGCTCGGGCGACATGTAGGCTGGCGTGCCCGGCATGCCACCTCGCTCGGAGGTGACTTCCAGCGCATCACCCTCGATCATGCGTGCAAGCCCAAAGTCGCACAACGCCGCGCGCTTGGTCTGGCTATCGATGAGGATGTTTGCAGGCTTGATGTCACGATGGATGATGTCCCGATCGTGCGCAAACTGCAGGGCCTCGCCTATCTGGCGCGCATACTCCAGCGCTTGGTCGATGGGCATGGGGCCGCCGCTGGCCCTGATCATCTTCTTCAGGTCGGTTCCCTCGATGAACTGGCTGACGATGTAGTACCTGCCCTCTTCGACGGCGTAGTCGAACACGTGCACGATGTGAGGATGCTGCAGACTGGCAGCCCGCCTGGCCTCACGCACGAAGCGGGTACGCGAGGTGCGATCTTCAGATCGAGAAGCTGGGAGAATCTTGATGGCCACAGGCATGTTCAAGGCAAGGTGCATCCCCTTGTAGACCGTGCCCTGTCCCCCGCTGCCCAGCTTTGTGTCGATGCGGTAGCGCCCACCCAGCACAGTGCCTATTAGCTCACTCATACGACCAGATCCCCCAATGCGCGTGACTCTCTCGCAAGGCCCCTTGTCACCGACTTCCAAGAAGCTGATCCGCATAGGCAAAGAGAGCCGGCGTCCCGCCCGTATGCCAGAAAAGGACTGTCTCTTTGCGAGTGAACTCACCACGCCCGATCATATCGATGAGACCCGACATGGCTCGACCCGTGTACACCGGGTCCAGCAGCAGACCCTCTTGGCGAGCTACCAGGCGAATGGCCTCTCGCTCTCCCTCACCCATGACGCCGTAGCCATCGCCCAAGTAGTCATCGTTGACCTGCACCGACTCGGCGTCAATCGTGACGCGCAAGCCGAGGCTATCAGCCGTGAGCTGAGCCAGATCGAGGACGACTTGGCTCAGGACCTTGGCCGTTCTGCTTACGCTGATGCCCAGTATGCGCCCCCGAAAGTTCGAGGCCCTCGCGCCAGCAACCAGGCCCGCCTGCGTGCCGCCCGAGCCAGATGCCACGACGATATGATCGATCTGCAGGTCTCGATCCAGAGCTTGGCGCACCGCCTCGTCCATGGCCGCGACATAGGCTGAAGCTCCAATGGCGTTGGATCCACCAACGGGAATGATGTAGGGTCTGCGTCCAGCTTCGCGCTCCTCGAGAGCCACATCCTTCATAGCCGCGTAGGGATCGCCACCTCCCGTCCAACGTACTCGGGCGCCCAGGAGATCGTCGATGAGCAGATTGCCGGTGATGACAGGGGGAGCCATCGGAGCAAGCACGAGCACACACTGTAGCCCATAACGGGCCGCTGCTGCCGCCGTCTGCCTTGCGTGGTTGGACTGAGCCGCCCCGGCTGTGATGATCGTGGTGGCATCCTGGCCGAGCGCATCAGCGATGAGGTACTCGAGCTTGCGCGTCTTGTTGCCGCCGGTGGCCAGGCCAGTCAGATCATCCCGTTTCACCAAGAGGCGCGGCCCACCCAGCAAAGAGCTCAGACGCTGAAGCTCATCGATCGGCGTGGGGAAGTGACCCAAGCGGACACGAGGAAGATCACCCAACATCCTACACCTCACACTGGCCCAGTGCCCACGCTTGTGGCCCTTCCATACTCGAGACCGCAGACAGGCTCTGGGAAAGCCCAGCCACAGCCCAATTCCAGAATGAGTATACCACATCGGCCACGCAGGGGGAAGCAACACGAGTCCACTCCAGGCCTATTCCGCGTACCCCGATCTTGCTACGATAGCGACACAGTGCTATACTATTGCCACAGTAGAATCGCGGTGCCAGCTTCTCGCCCTTGGAGGGTCGAGTCAGTCGGGGAGGACCACGCCTTGGTTGCATATCTGAATATCGCCCAGATCATCATATCCATTGCCCTTATCGCACTCGCCGTCATGCAGAGCAAGGGTGCCGGCCTGGGGAGAATGTTTGGCGGCGACAGTTCCATCTACAGGACCCGTCGCGGGATAGAAAAGACCATGTTCAGGGTGACCATCGTTCTGGCAGTGGTCTTTTTCTTGATCTCACTTCTAAGCGTGCTGCTCCAATCCTAGAAACGGGGGGCTCCTGTATGGGGCGTGTCCGGCTGCAGGTCATCATCGCCTTGCTGGCGATCGCTTCTGTGATTGCGGTCATAGGATATGTTGCCTTCGGCATGACCACGGTGACCGTGCCCGATTTCGGGGGCACATGCGTCGAGGGGGTGGCAGGAAACCCGCAAGCGATCAATCCGATACTCTGCCAGTCCAATCCTGTTGACCAAGACCTGGCTGCGGTCATCTTCACTGGGCTGATGCGTCACAACGGAAAAGGCGAGATAGTTCCCGATCTTGCCGCGAGCTGGGATGTCTCGGAGGATGGCACAGTCTATACCTTCCATCTTCGTGAGGACGTGCTCTGGCACGATGGCGCGCCTTTTTCGGCCGCCGACGTGGTGTTCACCGTCAATGCCATACAGGACCCCGACTTTCAAGGAGAGCCTTTCCTCTCAGACATGTGGCGCAGCGTGGTGGTAGAACAGACTGACACCTATGCCGTACGGTTCATCCTGCGCGAGCCCTTTGCGCCCTTCCTCGATTACACCACGTTGGGAGTGCTGCCGGTGCACATACTCGGGAGCGTGCCCGCGCAAGTGCTGCGCGAGAGCAAATTCAACGCAACTCCCATAGGCACTGGTCCCTTCCAGGTGGCCGAGGTGAGCGCACAAAGAGTTGTCTTGACCGCGAATCCCAACTACTATCGCCCACGGCCATACCTGGATCGGATCGAGTTCGTCTTCTATCCCAACGATCCCTCAGTCTTCGAGGCCCGCAGGCGTGGAGAGGTGGTCGGCATAGCCCGCGTGCTTCCCGAGCACCTGCAGAGCGTGCGCGATGATGATGGCCTGGCTCTCTATTCTGCGCCGCTCGCGGGATACAACTTGATCTTTCTGAACCTGGACCGCGCCATCTTCCAAGACCGTGCCGTGCGCCAGGCGATGATGTGGGCCATGGACCGCCAGAGGCTGGTCGATGAGATTCTGGACGGACAGGGGATCGTGTTGCACAGTCCCATTCTGCCCAGTTCCTGGGCCTATGCTCCCGACGTGAGAGAATACGACCATGACCTGCACAAGGCCAGGGCAGCCCTGGAGGATGCGGGGTGGTTTGATGACGACGGCGACGGCGTCCGCGAGCGTGGGTCACTCAAACTAGAGTTCTCTCTGGCGACCAATGAGGATGATCCCACGCGTGCGCGCTTGATTCAAGCGATCAGTGAGCAACTCGCCGTGGTGGGCATTCGAGCGGTATCCCAAACGGTGGGCTGGGAAGAGCTGGTCAGCCAGATGCTGCGCCCCCGGCGTTTCGATGCCGTCTTGGGCGGATGGCAAAACATGCTAATCGATCCTGATCCCTATCCATACTGGCATTCCAGCCAGGCCACAGAAGATGGAGTCAACTTCGCCAACTACATCAGCGAGGAGGCGGACCTGCTTCTCCAGGATGCTCGCTCTACCACCGATAGGTTCCAGCGCCTGGAGCTATACCGTCGCTTTCAAGACCTGTTCGCTCGTGACGTGCCCTCACTGCTCCTGTATCAGCCAGTGTACAACTATGCCATCGATGCGAGCGTGCGGGGCGTGCAGGTCGGTCCGATGTTCGAGTCGGGCGACCGCTTTCAGACGGTGACCAAGTGGTATGTCGTTACCCAGCGGCTGCTCTACAGCGAGGCCCGCGAGAAGGGCCTTGCCGTCGAGCCTCGCTAGCCTTTGGCGCACAACCTATTCGCCCACTGATGTGCATCCGAGAAACACCCCACGATGACTGACGACTTTCCCGAGAGCAGCCTGTGGCGGACGGTTTTGTATGCCTTCGTGACGGCGCTGATCGTTGCCGGCGCCTTCTATTCTGGATACCTCTTCTTCTCCACCGCAAGAGCGCTTGCTGCCCGCACCTCGTTGCCATTCGTGGATAACGTCTCAAGGTCCAAGCCCATGCCGGGCCGTGCCCCTCAGCACGAGCTGCCCGACTTGGTCGAAAAGAGAGAGCGGGTAAACGTTCTCCTCTTGGGCATCGACCAACGCGAGAACGAGCAAGGTCCTTGGCGCACAGACACAATGATCCTGGTATCGATCGACCCGTCAACCAAGTCAACATCGATGCTTTCGATCCCCCGAGACCTGTGGGTTACGATACCTGGCTTTGGCGAGAACCGCATCAACGTAGCCCACTATCTGGGCGACCTCCGCGGCTATCCAGGAGGTGGGGTAGCCCTGGCCAAAAAGACAGTGTGGCACGCGCTGGGAGTTCCGGTTCACTACTACGTGCGCGTCAACTTTGGCGGCTTCGAGAGGATAATTGATGCCGTTGGTGGCCTGACTATCGATGTTAAGGAGGCGATTCACGACGAATCCTACCCGGACGGCAACTATGGCACCATTGTGGTAGACATTTCTGCTGGGATCCAACACATGGACGGCCTGACTGCCCTGCAGTATGCTCGGTCTCGGCACGGCAAGAGCGACTTTGATCGGATGGCGCGGCAGCAAGCAGTGATCCTGGCCGCTCGCGACAAGGTCCTGAGCCTGGACATCCCTCTCGTCCGCATCCCAAAGCTGATCGAGCTGGTGGGTGACTCTATCCAGACCGACATGAACATCGACGAGATCCTGGCCCTGGCTGAGGTGGCCAAGACACTCGATCGCTCAAGAATCCGGCCTGGCATCATCGAAGACTCGATGACCACCACCGTCACCACACCGGAGGGCTCTATGGTAGAGGTCGCCGACTGGGAAAAAGTCCGAAGGGTGGTTGACCATTTGTTCCCGGTCACCCTTGCTGCGGCACAGCCCACGCCCAGCCTGGCCAAGGCGCAGCTCGCCACCGAAGGAGCGCGCATTGAACTGCAAAACGGCACCCTGGTCGCCGATCTGGCCTGGAGAACGGCGGAACTCCTGCGCGAGAAGGGGTTCAACATAGTGGACGCCACCAACGCAGACCGGTTCGATCGTGCGCAGACCCTGATCGTTGATTATGGCAGCAACCACTATTCGGTAGAAGCCTTGGCCCTTCTTCTCAATGTGGCGCCAGAGAATGTCCGGCGTGAGCCAGGTGGCCAGTCGGACATTGACGTTCGGGTCATTCTGGGGCGAGATTATGCCCAGCGAGTAGGCCAACAGTAGGAGAGGAGGGTATAAGGGCGCATGTGCCCCGGCATCTCCGGCCTTCGGCCTCCGACCGGGATCTGCGACTATGCGCCCCTGCCAGAAGCAAGAGAACAGCACTAAACTGGCTCCAATGGATAGTGCCTGTGGTGTGTGTGCCATTGATTCGCGGTGCGACCGCCATCTGGCATGTTTATCCACATCCTATTCCATTCCCAACTTGACATCATCATTGCACCGTGCTATTATTTGCATTGTAGCAGGAGGATCGTTGATGAGGCACTGCGCGAGTGCTGTGCGGCAGGTGTGGGGGCCAGAGACGGCCTCAGATTCGGTTGCGTCAGTTGTTGTCTGTGGTTACCACCATCGCAAGACATAGGTGAGTTGCCTCGTCTTTGTGTGGCGTCAACTGGCCAACTCGCCGTATCAGACTGGTCCTAGGGACTGGTCTTTTTTGTTGTTTGCGCCCACCTGCACGTTGCGGCAGTGTCATATCCTTCGAGCGAAAGGCGTGGAACGTGCCACACTTTGAGAACCAACTGGTCAGGCAGTTGCCCTATGGGCTAGCCGACCTGTTCTTTGAGCAGGCCGCGGCCAAGACCGAGCTTGAGAGGATACTCCAGGCAACCTTTCGCCAGTGGGGCTATGGCCGAATCATTCCTCCGACGTTCCAGTACTACGAGACCCTGGCCACCCAGGCGAGTCCTCAGCTCAAGGAAGAGATGTATCGTTTCTTTGACCGTGAGGGGCATATCCTGGCCTTGCGGCCCGATATGACTGTACCCACCGCGCGTCTGGTGGGCACCAAGCTCTATGACCAGACCCTCCCCTTGCGCTTCTATTACCTGGGCAACGTCTTTCGCTACGAGGAACCCCAGGCGGGGCGGCGTCGTGAATTCACCCAGGCAGGCATCGAACTGATCGGCGCGGCAACGCCAGAGGCAGACGCTGAAGTGGTCGCCGTGGCCATCGCCGCATTGGAGGCCATGAACATAGGCCGGTTTCAAATCAACCTGGGCCAGGTGGCCTTCCTGGCAGCGATACTAGGCGACGCCAGGCTTTCCCAGGGCGACCTGCGTCGCCTGGAGAGGGCCATCGAGCGAAAGAACGATGTCGAGCTGCAGACAATGCTCGAAGAGCTGGGGGTTGCGGGCGATGCCGCCTGCGCCATACGGGCCATCCCGCGCTTGTGTGGCGACCAGGATGTTCTGCGTGATGCCCAGCGCCTGGCAACCAACAGAACGGCGCGGCTGGCCGTTGACCACCTGGGCAGAGTGTATCATCTCCTGTGCACAAAGGGCTTGGCTGAGCACATCACCCTCGACCTGGGCGAGGTGCGTGGCATGGGATACTATACGGGCATCACCTTCCACGGCTATGTGGCTGGGCTCGGTTCTTACATATGCGGCGGCGGCCGATATGACGGCTTGATCGCTCATTTTGGTGCTGATCTACCGGCCGTGGGCTTTGCTCTTGGCGTCGAACGATCGATGCTCGTAACCCGACTCGATGTCGATTTCGCACCCGACATGGTCATGCAGGCCTGCGAACACCAGACATGTGGGGCCTTGGTGGCCATGGCCCGCTCTCGCGGCCTGAGCGTGGAGGTGGATGTGCTGGGACGCCGTGGCAAAGAACTCGTCGCCTATGCTCGCGGCCGAGGGGCGCGCCAGGCCATCTTTTGTCGCGACGCATCCACCTACACCGTGGCCGACGCCCACGCGTCTCGCAGGATGGGGCTGCCTGAGCTTCAGGAGGAGATTGCCTCATGGAACCGCTAACCGTTGCCCTGCCCAAGGGGCGAATGCAGGATCAAGTTCTGGACTTGTTCCGCGCAGCGAGGTATCCTACAGACCAGAATGCCACCGGCAGTCGGAAGCTGATCTTCAAAGATGCGAGCGGGAGGCTGCGCTTCGTGCTGGCCAAGCCGGCCGATGTGCCGATTTACGTGGAGTATGGCGCCGCAGACCTCGGAGTGGTGGGCGAGGACGTGCTGCGCGAGAGCGACCGTGACCTCTACGAGCCGCTCATGCTCGGCCTCGCCCGTTGCCACCTGGCTCTTGCCGGTCCGCCCGAGATGCGCCATCGGAATCTGCGGCTGGAGACTGGCTTGCGCGTGGCCAGCAAGTACCCAAGACTGTCACGAAACTATTTCCAGCGACAGGGCATTGCAGCCGAGATCATTCCTTTGAGCGGCTCGGTCGAGTTGGCGCCTTTCCTTGGATTGGCCGACCTCCTGGTGGATCTGGTTGAGACGGGGCGCACACTGCGCGAGAATGGCCTGGTAGAGCTGGCGACGATCATGGAATCACAGGCCGCCCTGGTTGTGAATCGCGCTAGCCACAAACTACGATTAAAGACCATACAGGAACTCATCGGAAACCTGGCTACTGAGGTCGCTCGCCGTCGCGACGAGGAGCAGGGCGAATGACCGAGCACTCTGTGGTCAGAATCGTGTATGGCGCGGAGGCGGCCCGCGACTCCCTGCTGAGACGGACACCATTAGAGGAGTACGAGGCCCCGCCGGAGCTCCAGGCAAGTATCCAGCGCCTGTTTGGTCAGCGGCTCTCGCCCGATCAGGTGGTGGCCAGGATCCTGGCAGACGTCAGAGCGAGGGGTGACGCATCCCTGCTCGCCTATTCGCGTCTGCTCGAAGGCGGTGAGCCAGGATCGCTGCGGGTGCCAGAGGAGCAGATCCAACTGGCCTGGGAACGCTCGAGTCCCGCGCTCCGCCATGCCCTGGAACTCGCCGCAGGGCGGATCGAGGCCTTTCATCGGCGGCAGCCATGCGGCTCCTGGCTGGAGTGGCAGGCCGATGGCGGCGCGCTGGGCCAGATAGTGAGGCCATTGGAGCGCATCGGCATCTACGCTCCCCACGGAAGGGCTCCCTATCCGTCTTCGC
>SDBU01000442.1_pt1 | contig 58110 bp, 49 predicted proteins | sample 2277071 | NCBI WGS metagenome assembly SDBU01 (sample SAMN10397929, study PRJNA504765) | marine sediment metagenome | isolation source: marine sediment core GS08_GC12, 126 cmbsf | place: Arctic Ocean: Gakkel Ridge, Loki's castle | collected 2008 | reverse complement strand
GCCACGGGACCCATGTGGCAGGCATCGCCGCAGCGGAAACCGACAATGGTGAGGGGGTGGCCGGAGTGGGCTACAACTGCTCCCTGCTCAACGTCAAGGTGCTCAATGATCGCGGCTCAGGCCGGTACTCCTGGATAGCCTACGGTATCATATGGGCAGCGGACAACGACGCACAGGTGATCAACATGAGCCTGGGCGGTTACTCCTACTCAGATACCTTGGAAGACGCGGTGAACTACGCCTGGAACAAGGGGGTAGTTCTGGCGGCTGCCGCCGGCAACGATGACACCAGCGACAAGCTCTATCCTGCCGCGTACGAGTATTGCATCGCCGTAGCAGCCACCGATGCCAACGACGAAAGGGTCAATGAATCTGGCTGGTGGGCCTCCAACTATGGCGATTGGGTGGATGTGGCCGCGCCTGGTCTGTATGTTTACTCAACGATACCCAACCACGGAAGCCGCATCTGGGGGGCGCCTGACGGAACCCCGCCCTATGGCTACGGAAGTGGCACCTCCATGGCCACGCCCTTCGTTTCGGGCTTGGCGGCCCTGGTCTGGAGCATCGATCTCGATAGCGATCCCGGAACTGAGAACACAGGCGCGGTCGTGAGGGATCGAATCGAGGCCACATGCGACGCCATCGGGGTCCTCGGCGCGGACTGGAAACACGGGCGCATCAATGCTTGTAAGGCGGTAGGGGGGACTTGCGACGGTGCGGTGAGCAACCCGCCGACGGCGGATGACAAGACCGTGGGCACCGACGAGGACACACCTGTCAACATCACTCTCAGCGGCTCCGATGACGAGACCTGTGACCTTTCCTTTTCCATCGTGAGCGGGCCCAGCAACGGCACCCTGAGCACTATCACCGACCAGGCCTGCGCCAGTGGTACTCCCAACAGGGATACTGCGCTGGTGGCCTACACTCCCAACGCTGACTACAACGGCAGCGATTCCTTTGTCTATCGGGTAACGGATGCTGAGGTGGCCAGCGATGACGCCACCGTGTCCATCACGGTGAATGCGGTCAACGATCCACCGGTGGCCAAGGATGACAACGCCACCACGCAGCAGGACACCTCGGTCACTATCGATGTGCTGGCCAATGACACTGACGTGGACGGGGACGCTCTGACGGTGACCAACCTGACGCAGCCATTGAATGGCATGGCCAGCCTCAACGAGGCCGACCGAACGGTGACTTACACCCCCGACTCGGGCTACACTGGAGAGGATTCCTTCACCTACACCGCCAACGACGGCGAGTTTGACAGCAACGAGGCCACGGTGACCGTCACCGTCAGCGAGGCGGGCGCATTCATGCATGTGGGAGACCTGGATGGGGCCAAGGATTTCAAGGGCAAGAGCGGACGCTGGGAGGTGTTCGTCACCGTTACCATCCACGACGATAGCGAGAACCTCGTCGCTGGGGCGACAGTCACTGGTACTTGGAGCGGCGACGCCAGCGGCAGCGTCTCGGGCACCACGGGAAGCGACGGCACGGTAACGCTCAGTAGTGGCAACATATCAGACGGCACTTCGGTCACTTTCACCGTAACCGTCGTGGCGCACGATACACTCACCTACGATGACACAGCCAACCACGACCCGGACGGCGACGACGAGAGCAACGGCACCAGCATCACCATCTCCAAGACGTGAACCGCTAGTGAGACGACTAGAGGGGGCCACAATGGGCCCCCTCTAGTGCAAGTACAAACGTTGCAGCGAGGGTTGCGCCGGTCCAGGTTCTCGCCCAGTGGTGCCAGCGGCCAGCCGCGTTGACACTTTACCAAATTCTGAACGGCTAACCCCTTGACCTTTGCGCGGACTTGACGTATAATGTAGGTAGGATGGAGGCAGAGCCTACGCTTTGCTCACCACGTAAGGCAACGATGCCTCGGCATGGGACACGATGCCGCAATCCAGCAAGGAGAAAACGCGATGAAGAAGCTATTACGTATGCTGGTCATAGCTCTGGCTCTGCTGGCTGTTCTGGCCGTTCCGGTGCTGGCTAGAGGGCCGAAGGGTGCGTCTCCTGGGCGGCCCAAGGAGGCGCCTCGTGGCCGGCCGGACTCTGAGTCTGGTGGCCCGCCGGAGTGGGCGTCTGCTGGCTCACCGAAGGGGGCGTCTAATGGCCGGCCGGACAAAGGAACCAGGGGGCTGAACGGCCCGGCGGGCAACGGCCGCGGGGCAGGCAAGGCCGCGCTATACAACAACCCTGCCTATGAGTGCCCCGAAGGAGCCATTCCAGAGGAAGGTGCCCCAACGTTCGGCTTTGTCATCATGAACACGAACGCTGAGGAGGTCCCGATTGTAATTGTACAAGTGTCGCTGAAGGGGGCTACGCCTGACGTAACGTATGACATCTGGGTGAATCAATACGAAGGGGCCTGCCCTCACGATTCCCCTACACATCCCGGTGCTCTTACGACCAATAGCCGGGGCAATGGTAATGCACATGTCGAGGTGGAACGGGTCGAGGGTGCGACCCAGTTCTGGGTATCCGCCACCGGCGGCGCGCGAGTGTTGCGAAGTACTGCTGTGGAGCTCGACTAGAGAGACGTGCGGGCAGGAAGCTTGGGAAAAAGCAGCGGCAAGCACATGCTTGCCGCTGCTCTTGCCTTCGCTCATGGTCGGCGCACGCAACAGAGGGTAGCCCTGCCACGACAAGCTACCCTCTCCGTGTGCAATCCCCCCGCCCTATGCAGTGCGGACCTCATCCCTCAGCAGGCGCTCCCAGTCGGCATCCACCTTCTCCTGGAGCTCCTCCAGCCAGACACTGCGCACAGCGCGCACCGTCGGCCGGGCAGCGTGCCCTGCCCAGGAGCGAACTTGCACGCGCGGAGACTACCCGCGCGGTCTCCAGCGTTGAGCCGGAGCGCGCAAGGCCAAGTCCCCGAACCTATCTGTTGGCCCCAGCGTGGGACGCAATGGGTCCTCGCCTGGCCCTTTGGCGGTCAGTCCTCGGTCAGCCTACGGGTCTGAAAGTCGGACTGGAAGAGGCGCGCCATGATAGCCAGGAAACACGCCAGGACCAGAAACCCCACGCCGAAGGAGGTGCCGGCAGATACGAAGAGCATGACGACCCCCAAGACCGCCGCCACAATACCTACGCAAACCAGTACCACAAGCCCAATCATTGGTTCCTCCTCTTATGGCTCGACGGTGGTGAACACTCTTCTGCCAGCGGGCCGAACTGTCTCACGGCCCCGAAGGCATGGATCGCTGCCTCATCTCATCATCATTTCGATTCCTCCGCGATCGCATCCACTGATGACCAGAGCTGCGGCAGGGCTAGCTTCTCTGTGTGAAATCGCTGAGCCTACGCAGTGCAGGCCTCATCCCTCAGGAGACGCTCCCACTCTTGATCCACCTTCTCCTGAATCTCCTCCAGAATCCACTCGTTGGCCGGGCGGAACAGGTGGCGGAAGCGGCCCTGCTTGCTGAACCAGTCGGTCACGGGCAGCTTCTTTCGCGGCTTGTAGGTGACCACGATCTTGCCCTGATCGACCTCCCAGAGAGGCCAGTAGCAGGTGTCGGCGGCCAGCTTGCTGATGGCCATGGCCTGATCGCTGGCATGTCGCCAGCCGCGAGGGCAGGGGGCCAGCACGTTGAGCACCGTGGGCCCGTCGGCGGCCACGGCCTTCTTGACCTTGCGCATCAGATCGCGGTAGTTGTGGGGCGCAGCCTGGGCCACGTAGGGGATGTCGTGCGCGGCCATGATCCGGGTGAAGGGCTTGCGCCATTGAAGCTTGCCGGGGATGACTTTCCCCGCCGGCGTGGTGGTGGTGTGGGCCCCTCGGGGCGTGGCGCTGGAACGCTGAATACCCGTGTTCATGTAGGCCTCGTTGTTCAGGCAGAGATAGACGAACTTGTGTCCTCGCTCGAGGGCACCAGAGATGAACTGGAGCCCAATATCGTAGCTGGCCCCATCGCCACCGATGGCCAGGAACACGATCTCCTTATCTTTCGGAATCCTGCCCGTGCGCTTGAAGACCTTGTAGGCGGCCTCGATTCCCGATATGCTGGTAGCCGCGTTCTCGAAAGCGCTGTGGATCCAGGGCACGCGCCAGGAGGTGAAAGGATACCCCGTCGTAGAGACCTCCAGGCAGCCGGTGGCGGTGGCAATGACCACAGGATGGTCGATGGCGTGCAACACCTGGCGGATGATGATCGACTCGGCGCAGCCAGAGCAGAGACGATGGCCGGGGGCCAGCCTCTCCTCGTTGTCTACAATATCTCGCAGTCTTGTGCGTATTCTCTCAGCCATTACTCTCTCCTTGCTCATGCGTCCCAGCAGAGGACGCTTTCGCGGCCGGGGCAGGTTTTCCCCTTGGCACGCTTCGGGCGGATCACTCGCGGAGGCCCAGATAGCGAACCATGTCGCCCCGTTCACCCGAGGCGGCGACGGCCTGCAGATCGTCGTAGACCGACTCGATCATGGGTGGCAGGGTATCCCGGCCGCCAAGGCCATAGATATAGTCGATGAGTATCGGCCCGGCGATGCCATGATTGTAGAGCGCGGCGGCAACGTCGGTGAAGAGGGGCCCCGATCCTCCAGGGGAGCCAAAGGAGATGGACCGGTCGAGCACGGCCACAGCCTTGCAGTTCTCGATAGCCTCCACGATCTGCTTTGCGGGGAAAGGGCGGAACACGCGCGGTTTCAAGACGCCGGCTCTCATGCCCTTGGCCCGCAGGGCACGGGTCACGGTGCGCGTGGTCCCAGCATTTGAGCTCAGGACGATGATAGCATAGTCGGCATCGTCCATCCCATACATATCAAGGATTGGCTGAGCACGTCCAGACAGCTCGGCGTACTCGGCGCTCACGGCCTCTATGATCGGCAGCGAGCCATTCATCGCCTCGGTCTGCTCGCGCTTGTGTTCAAAGTAGTAGTCGGTATAGTCCCAGGCGCCCATGGTGACGGGATGCTCTGTATCGAGCAGAGAATACCTTGCCTGGTAGGTGCCCACGAAATCGCGCACGGCCTGGTCGGGAAGCAGCCCAACTCTCTCGACTCCGTGGCCGGTGATGAAGCCGTCCTGGCAGCTCATCACTGGGGTGAGCAGTTGGGGGTGCTCTGCGATGCGCACGGCCTGAATAGTGTTGTCATAGACCTCCTGGCCCGTCTCGGCGTAGAGCTGGATCCATCCAGCGTCGCGCGCGCCCATACTATCAGAGTGATCGCAATGGATATTCAGGGGGCTTGAAAGCGCCCGGTTCACCACACTCAGTACGATAGGGAGCCTGACGCCCGAGGCGATGTACAGCATCTCCCACATCAGGGCCAGACCGTTGGCAGCGGTGGCGGTCATGACCCGGGCGCCAGCCGCCGCCGCACCCACGCAGGCACTCATGGCCGCGTGCTCGCTCTCCACGGGCACGAACTCGGTATCCACGATGCCATCAGCGACATATTGAGAGAAATGCTGCACGACGGCGGTCTGCGGGGTGATGGGATAGGCGGCCACCACGTCCGGGTTTATCTGGCGCATTGCCTGCGAGACGGCGTTGGCCCCGTCCAGAGGCATATAGTTGCTTTCTACCATAGCATGTCCCTCCTGCCGATAGGGTAGCCTGAGCTAATCTTCGAACTGACTCTCTGGAAGCATCTGAATGACCTTGCCCATCTCGCCAGTGAAGGAGTGGGGCTTCTTGACCTTGACCGGGCACCGCTGCGCACAGATGCCACAGCCCTTGCAGTGATCGTGGTCGAAGCCGGTCACCTTGCCATCCACGATGGCGATAGCGGCGTCGGGGCACATGATCCAGCAGATAAGACACTGGGTGCACTGCTCTGTATCCCGTACCGGCCGCATAGTGCGCCAGGTACCGGTAATGTATGTCACCGAATTGCCTGGCTCGAGGACCACACCTCCCGGGTTCACTTCGGTCCAGGGGCGATCCAACCGCGGTGTCTCGTATTGGGTCATTGATCAACCTCCGTAGATGGATGAAGCCGCTGTGGCACGCCGCGCAATCCTGCTACCCTTCCACACACTCGTCGTAGGCCCGCTGCAACGCGCGCACGTTGGCCTCGACGATTTCAGGACGCAGCCTCTCCCCCAGCTTCTGGCGCGTCACCCTCTTGGTGACGTCGAGGTCAATGATGCCAGTTGCCTTGGCCACGATCGCCAGCATCATGGTGCTGGGGATGTCGCGTCCGATCTCTTCCATGGCGATCTTGCTGGCATCAACACACCATACCTTGCCCCCCTGGAAGCCCAGCTTCTCTCGGATGACGAAAGGGCTCTCATCGGTGTTGATGATGGCTGTGCCATCGGGGCCAAGCCCCTCGGTGAGATCCACCAGCCCCAGAAGGTTAGAGTTCACGACAATGACCATGTCGGGCTCCAGAATGGGACAGTGAAGCTCGATCGGCTCGTCGCTAATGCGCGTGTAGGACTTGATCGGGGCACCCATACGTTCCGCCCCATATTCGGGAAACGACTGGAAGAACCTGCCTTCCTCCATGGCGACCTCGGCCAGCAGTTCGCCCGCTGTCACCACGCCCTGTCCGCCGCGGCCATGCCAGCGGATCTGGGTCATCAAGCTCATCCTTGATACCTCCCTCGGAACTGATTGGAAATCGACGGAACCTGCGGGCGATGGTCGTCGCCCTCGACGGCTGCTGCGCTCGGGCCACTCGTCAAGGCCATACACGGCGCCTGGCGAAGAGCCACCCTTTGCCCACGTTTCGCCCGATTTCTCTCCACCTTGCCGGCGCAGCGCACACACAGGGTTGTCTCGGGGATTATCCTCAGGCGCTCGTCTGGGATCGGCTGCCCGCACATCTCACAGATGCCGTAGGTGCCCGCCTTCGCCGAGGCAATAGCGTGATCCAGTGCCCGCAACTTGATCTCCTGGCTCGCGATCAAGGAGACTACTCTGGTCCGCTCGTAGATATCCGCAGCAGCGTGCGCGCTCCCGGCCACGCCCGGCTCGATCTCGGCCTGCATCTGTTCGCGGAGCCGCCTGATCAGGAGCAAGCAGTCCTCGCGCACTCGCTCCAGCTCTTTCACTCTGTCCTCTTGCCCTGCCATCGCTCGATCTCCTGAGATGCTCAGAATCTGATGAGCGAGAAGACCTCGTATCCTTCAAGCTGCTTTGCGCCCTGGAGGAACTCGAGTTCGATCAATAGGGCCACCCCAACGATCACGCCACCCAGACGCTCAATAAGATCGGTCGCCGCCTTGGCAGACCCGCCAGTGGCCAACAGATCATCGACGAGCAGCACGTTCTCTCCCGGATGGATGGCATCCACGTGCATTTCCAGTGTGGCCGTGCCATATTCGAGGCTGTACTCGGCACTGATGGTCTTGGCAGGGAGCTTGCCGGCCTTGCGGATCGGCACCAGTCCTGCGCCCAGCTTGTAGGCCAGCGGAGCCCCGAAGAGGAAACCGCGCGACTCGATGGCCACAACCTGATCGATCTCTCGATCAGCATACCTTGATGCCAGTGCATCCACGGCCTCCCTGAAAGCGTCGGCATCCTGCAACAAGGTCGTGATATCCTTGAACAGAATGCCCTCTACCGGGAAGTCGGGCACGTCGCGGATGAGTGCGGCCAGGTCCATGGTTGCCAAGCTCTCCTTTCACGGGGGAGTGCCAATCTCCGCTCGCCGTCGGAGACAGGCGCGCGAGACTCGATTATGCCCGGGCCGGCCAAAGTCCCATGCCCTCTGCCGGCGGCAAAGGGCATGGAGCCCCAGAGACGAACGACAGGAGACCCAGCGCCCGTTCCTCCCCTGACGAACCCAGTCTATCACTTGTTGCCGCTGACGTCAAGTTTTTTGGGCGTCAAGCTGCCCATGTCTACGCCGACGATACACCAGGGGGTCACCATCGCGCAACCTCCCCGCATTCGTGGTGTTGAGGGTTTGCCCCTGACCGCCGATGAAAATGAAGCGCTGGTACGCTGCGTGCACGGGGGCGGGGCCGTTGCCCGAACCTGGGCTGCACCATCCAACCTCGACCGATGCCCAGCCACCTGGGTTTCTGACGTTCGCAGCGATTTTTCCCGCAGAATGCAAACTCTGTGCTATAATAGGAGTGAGGTGGGGACGATTCCCGCGAGGGAGCGGCGGGACCACGCAGAATCCATTCCCAAAGGAGACACATGGTACAGGGAGGACACGCACATCGGGCCGTGATCTTGTGCATTGCCATAGTCATTCTGGCAAATGGTGCGCTCTTGTTGGCGGGGTGTGCGCTTCTGCAAACGCCCACTCCCAGGCCCACCCCTGTTGTGCCCTCTGAGACGTCGGTTCCCGGTCCAACGGCGGCTCCCACCGTGGCTGCAGCGGTGAGCACCCCCATCGATCCTTCTGCTCCGGTGACATTGACCTTGTGGCTTCCGCCCGAAATGGCCCTTGGCGATGAGCCACCCGCCGAGGCAGTGAGCAGGCTCAACCAGACCTTCATGGCAGAGAACCCTCAGGTCAAGCTCGACGTGATTCCCAAGGCAGCCTACGGCCCCGGGGGTCTCGTCCACTTGCTGTTGGCCACCCAACCAGTGGTGCCCGCCCGAATGCCCGATATCGTTGTCTTTGATACGTCTGAGCTGCACAGGCTGGTGGACTCTGACATCCTCATTCCTCTCGACGAACTGCTTCCCGAAGCGGTGTGGGATGATCTCTTCCCCTTTGCTTTGGAAGCGGTCACCGTCAGCGAAAACAGACTGGCTGTGCCCTTTGGGGCCAACATCGTCTTTCTGGCCTACAACAGCGCAATGGTCGAGGCGCCTCCTCGCACATGGGATGAAGTGATTGCGGCGAGGGCCACTTACCTCTTTCCTGCTGGCCAGGGCGACGGATCTGCAGCAGATGCGTTCTTGCTCCTCTACTTTGCCCAAGGGGGAAGCCTGGAAGGCTCGGAGCGGCCGGAGCTGAACCAGGGCCTCGTGGCAAACGTCCTGCGCAAGTACCTCGCAGCCATGGACAACGGGGTCGTACCAGGCATGGCGCGCACCATGGGCACTCTTGAAGACTGCTGGGCGTTGTACATCGCAGGTGAAGCTGACATGTCCCTTGCTGGTTCGCTGCAATACCAGCGCGACCGGGCCATGCTAAAGAGGACACGATACGCTCAGGTTCCCACCATTGACGGAAAGCCCATCACATTGGCGCGGTCGTGGGCCTGGGGCGTCGTGGCCCAGGACCCCTTTCGGCAGGAGATTGCGGGCCGCTATGTTGCGAGTGCCGTCGGTCCAAAGCATCTGCCTGCGTGGAGTAGCGCGAGCTTTCATCTCCCCACTCGCCGCTCCATCCTGCGGCTAGCCATCAAGGACAGGGAGTACCGCACGTTTCTCCACGAGCAGTTGCAGAATGCGCGCCCCTATCCAGACCTGCGGGGTTACTCCCATATCCAGGAAGCCGTCTTGCGTGCCATCCAGGACGTACTGGATGGCGTGGCCACCCCGGAACGAGCAGCGATCACTGCCGCAGCCATGATACTGCCATTGAGGTGACAGAGTATGAGAAGGATCGGGAGTGGTATCCTCATGTACGGAAGTGCCTTGCGCGGTGACGCCAGACGCCGCCTGGCCCAGATCGGGCGCGCCGATGTCATAGTGGGCATCCCCAGCCACCGCAACGCGCGGACCATCGGCGAGGTAGTGAACGCCGTTGCCTCAGGAATCGGCACCTATCTGGCCGACCGCCGCGTGGTGCTGATGAACTCTGATGGGGGATCCTCGGACAACACTGCTCGACAGGTGAGCGAAGTGTCCGTCTCTCCCAATGTCCAGAAGCTGCTCACGGTCTATCGTGGCCCTCTGGGAAAAGGGCGAGCCATTCGTGCCATCCTGCAGGCTGCAGGGCAGCTCCATGTCAGGGCCTGTGTCATCATCGAAGCTCGAGCTCCTGGAATCACCCCCGAATGGATTCCCCGGTTGGTGAATCCCGTCATGGAGGGTCGGGACCTGACCGTCGCGTGCTATCAGCGCAGTGCTTATGCAGCCGCTCTCACCGACAACCTGGTCTATCCCTTCATGCGCACGCTCTTTAGCCGTGATCTACGCGATCCCTTGGCTGGCGAGTTCTGCCTCTCGGGCAATCTCGCCTCTGAGCTGGCCATGCGGGACGTTTGGGAAACGGATGTGGCACGTTTTGGCTTCAACGCTTGGCTGGCGATCCAGGCGCTGACCGAGAAGATCGACCTCAGCCAGGTGGACCTGGGTTATCGTGGCGAGGGGGGCGGGCAGCCAGGAGCGCTCTCCGATGCGCGTTTCTTGCACATGGTAGGCACGCTCTTTCGCTGCCTCACCACCCACCGGCACATCTGGCAGAGCAGAGTACCCCTGAAACCCGTCCCGTTTGAGGGTGAGCGCCAGCCAGACAGGTTGGTCCCTTCCCCAGAGTATGTGGACGTGCTCATCGACGCCGCGTATCGCAGCCAGGCCAAGTATCTTCCTCAATGGCAGATGGTCCTGTCTCCTGAGACGCTGAGAGCAGTTGTCGATGCTCTTGCCCAGCCACGGCCCGCCTTTGGCCTTTCGCCACGCCTTTGGGCCCGAGTGGTGCTCGAATTCGCCTTGGTCTACAACAGAGGCGAGGGGGACCCCGACAAGGTTGCCGATGCTCTATTGCCCCTTTTCCATGCACGGGCGGCCACATATGTCCGAGCGACTCACGACCTGACCGTAGCGCAGCGCGAAGCAGTCGTGGCTGAGGTGTTGCGGGCCTTCCTCGCCACTATGCCCTTCCTGGCCGAGAAGTGGGGCAACTATCAACCCTGGATGGATGCCTCCGGGTTTTGGGCGCCATGATGAGGAGGATCAGGCGCACGGTCCCTGTCGGGGCCAAGCCATGCGCGGCTCAGACACATCCGCAGGCGAGAAAGGCGTCAGACCAGGGGATGGGCCCTCCTATGTGGTGCGTCCTGCCCCCGAGCCAAGGTCCTCAAGAATAGGCCATGATCGGTAGACGCTCTCCTGGCCGCGACTTCCTCTGCGGGCTCTTGGTTCGATTCGCGCGCGTCTCCTTGGCCCTGACCCTCATCTCAGTTGGCCTGTTGGCCAGCGAGCGGATAGGCACGAGCGCCGCGATAGGGCAAGCCGTGCCGGGCGAGGAGAGGAGCGCTCGGGTCGTAGTGCGCTTGGAGGATCCGCCCTTGGCGCTGGCGGCAGCGGCCGAGGGCCCGGGCACGGCTCAGGCCACTCGCTATCTGCAGAGGCTGGAGCAGGCCCAGCAACTGGTGACGGCCCGAGTGGAGCGCGCTCTATCCGGTTCCGTCATCGAGCGCTCGTACCAGGTCACCTTCAACGGCCTGGCTGTTCGCTTGCTCCGCGCCGACGCGAGGGCACTTCAGACCCTTTCTGCGCTGCCCGGCGTCAGCGCCGTCTACGAGGAGACTACCTTTGAGCCCGCGCTCTACGCCAGTCTCCCCGCAATCGGCACTGCGTCGCTGTGGGCTCAACTGGGCGGCTCCGACGTGGCTGGCGCGGGGATCAAGATCGCTATCCTGGATGGTGGCATCGACGTCTCTCATCCCATGTTCGATGCGGCCGCCTTTGACTATCCCGAGAGCTTTCCCAAGGGAGACGATCGCTACACCACCCCAAAGGTCATTGCGGCCCGCGCCTACTTTCGACCCACCGATCCTCCCATGGCGGGCGAAGAGAGCCCCGTCCCGGCCAGCCACGGCTCTGGCCACGGAACCCACATAGCTGGCATAGCAGCAGGCAATGTCGTGACGGCTACGTACCATGGACTCTCGCAGGAGATCTCCGGTGTGGCTCCGCAGGCCTGGCTCATGAACTATCGCATCTTTTACCCCACAGAGAATGGTCTGGAGGCGGCCTATACGGCCGAGATCCTGCAGGCGATTGAGGACGCAGTCGTTGATGGCGCCGATGTCATTTGCGCGAGCTGGGCCAGCGTCAGCCCCAGATTGCCCTTCGCTTCACCGGTGGCCGAAGCGTTAGAGGCGGCCATCGAAGCTGGCTGTGTGGTAGTGGCAGCCGCGGGCAACGACGGTCCCGCCTACGGCTCGGCCAGTCGCCTTCCGGGAGGGATGGAACGGCTCATCACTGTGGGAAGTGTGAGCAAGGATCGGGCGATCGCCCGGGACTTTGCGGAGCTGACCGGCCCCGAACCGGTCGATGAGGACCTTCAGGGGCAGTCATTCGCCCGGGCCCTCTTTGGCGCCGAGATAGAAGAGGTGATCGGTCCCCTCCTCTACGTGGACGTGGCGGACGTTGCTCCGGGTGGCAGGGACCTGGCCTGCGAGGCGCTTGCTGCTGGGTCGCTCACCGGCACGGTTGCGGTCATCGCGCGAGGAGAATGCTACTTTGCCGACAAAGCCTACAACGCCCAGCAGGCCGGGGCGGCGCTGGCCCTGATCTACAATGATAGTGACCAGGTGGTCGAGATGGGCTGCAGCGGTGAGCACTGTGGTTCTGGCGAATCCGGCATCCTCATTCCCGCCGCGATGGTGTCTCAGAGCTTTGGCCAGGGGCTGCTGACCTGGTTGGACGAATATCCGACGGCCACCGTCCAACTCGACCCAGATGCCCGGATTGTCACCGCTGTCGCCGACGTCGTCCAGTCGAGTAGCGGCCGTGGACCGGCCTACATGCGATACCTCAAGCCTGATCTGGTGGCCCCAGGAGCGTCGGTTCTCTCCGCCCATCTTGGCTCGACATACGCCCAACTGAGCGGCAGCAGCGTGGCCTGCGCTCACCTGGCGGGAGCGGCGGCCCTGCTCTTGCAGGCCCATCCCGCCTGGGGTCACGACGAAGTCAAGGCCGCTCTCATGGCCACCTCCCGTGTGTCCGGCATCGCGACAGAGGGCTCTCCGTCCACCCAGGCAAGCCTCCTGGAGCGCGGCTCTGGCCTGGTTGATCTGGCGGCGGCTGGAGAGCCTGTCTTGCTCTTCACGCCGCCCAGCCTGACCATTCCCTGGGGCTTGCCGGCACGCAGCTATTCGTTGCCGGTGACGGTGAGGGATACGCGGGACGCGGGTGATACGCTGGTCTTCGTCACGTCAGTGTCGGCCAGCGAGGGTATCACCGTGAGCGTACCGATGAGCGTGGCCATCGACGTCGGCTCCACCACCGCGCTGAGCGTCAGCGTCGAGATCCCTGGCGGGGCTGCGCCGGGCGACCAGGAGGCGGAAGTGCATTTCGTTCACGGTCACATCGACGTGCATCTCCCCATCTGGGTGCATGTGGAACCCCTATCAAGCACCGCCGAGGTGCTCCTCATCGACAATGACTTTTCTCTCATGGAGAGCTATGTGGACTATGCACCCTATGTCACCAACACCCTGCAAGCGCTGGGCTACTCTTACCAGGTGTGGAGCGCCGACGCCCGCTTCTCGAATCCCCAGACGGTCCCCGACCTGGACTACCTGCAACGGTTCGACGGGGTGATCTGGCTCACCGGCGACCACACTCACGCTGATGGCTACTATGTCATGTCAACCCCGCTCACAGCCCTGGATATGCAGATCCTGGCCAGCTACCTGGACGGTGGCGGGCGCCTTCTGGCCCTCGGACAGAACCTGGCGGAGGCCAGCGATGTCAACCCCTCGGCCGACCCCGAGTGGGGGCGTGCAGACTTACTCCATCACTATCTGGGAGCGCATTGGCTCCAGGGGAGCCTCTTTGACCCGGAGGGCGAGGGACTCTATCCACCCTCGCAGAGACCCTCTGTGGTGGGCATGCCCGGCACTTTTCTGGAAGGGATGATGCTCGACATCGGGCAGGAGGGCGATGGCGACGGCAGCCAGACCTCGGTGGATGAGATCGGGCCAGGCGGACTGCCCGATGGGTCGGATCTCGACCTGGTGCAGCCGTTGATGATGACCCTGGAGTCTTCTCCCGTTGGGTCGGGCTACGTGGCGGTGGCCAAGGGTGCTGAGCCCACCCTAGAGGATGAGCAGCTCAGTTTCCCCTACCGCACGGTCTACTACTCTTTTGGGTTTGAGAGGGTCAACGACAACCCCGGCGTGACCAGTCGTGCCCAGCTCCTTGGTCGCACGCTGGACTGGCTCTTCGACCAGGTGGAGGTCTCCGTCGGCGAGGCGGTGGGCTCGCCGAACGACCTGGCCCGCATCGCCTGTGAGGTTACCTCATCGGTGACCAGCGAGGTCAGCTCATATCGCTGGCGAATAGGTGACGGAGAGGATGCCCAGATCGTCAGCAGCACCGTGCCCTTCATCGTCCACGTCTTTGCCACGCGAGGAGACTATGAGGTCGCGGTGGAGGCGACCGACACCCTTGGCCACAGGGCAGTGGGGCACGGCACCGTGTCGATCGTGCAGGGGGGAAGCTCCACGCTGAGCGTCACCCCCGACACGGCCCCGCCAGGCGGCGAACTGACCTATGAGGTGGTCGCTCGCAACACGGGCACGGACACGCTTACCATCACCTTTACCTTGCCCTTGCCCGCCAGCAGCGACTACGTGGCTCATGCAGGGGGCACGTTTGAGGCCGATGCCCTGAGCTGGAACGCGACGCTCAGCGCGGGGGAAGCCTTCACCGGAACACTATGGGTGCGCGTTTGGGCCAGCGTCACGCCGGGCACCGACCTGGTGGCCACGGCCCAGTTCCAGGCGGGCGACGATTCTTTCACCAAGAGCACCAAGGTCTCCGTGGTCGGTCGAGTGTGGTTGCCCATGATCGTGAAGGAGTAGGTAGCAGGGAGTCCACTTGGGCGCGCGCGACAGCAGAGGCCGAAGCGTTGGTGTCACGGGTCATGGCTGGGCTGGATCGGCCGATTTGACAGGCTAGTGATTCTGAGTATAATTCGAAACATGTCGAACTATCCAACAAATGTCCTCCCAAAGGTCTCGGATATTCTCAAGGCGTTGTCCAATCCCAACCGCCTGGCTATTCTGCTGCGGCTCAATGAGTGCTGCGGGCCGGGAGTGGTGTGTGATGGAGAGGGGGAGACGTCCGCGTGCGTGGGAGAACTGGGCCAAGACCTGGACATCGTGCCCTCAACGGTCTCTCATCACATCAAGGAGCTTTGTCGTGTCGGCCTGATCCGCAGGCGTAGGCGTGGACAGCATGTCCAGTGCTGGATTGACCGCGAGACTCTGGAGGCCCTGGCACGGCTCTTCTCTCAGCTGGCTTCGGGTCAATGTCCCAACGGATTGTTCGACCGATTCCCACCAAACTATCCCCAGGAGGAACCATGATGGACAAGACGGAAATGAATGATACCCGTGATTCCGTACGAAGACACTATGCCGAGGTGGCCAGCCGCGATTCGGCCCCCTGTTGCGAGCCTTCATCGTCCCCTTGCTGCACCCAGTCATCACCCTGCTGTGCCCAGTCGGGGGGGGTAGCCATCGATGCGGATTCTCCATCGGCGAGGGACCAGTCTCAGCAGATGGGCTATTCGTCGGACGAGCTGAGAGATGTCCCGGAGAGCTCCAACATGGGGTTGGGCTGCGGCAACCCGACGGCCATTGCCTCCCTCGAGCCAGGTCAGACCGTGCTCGATCTGGGCAGCGGAGGCGGCTTGGACTGTTTTCTGGCCGCCAGACAGGTCGGGGAGGCGGGCCAGGTCATAGGTGTGGATATGACCCCAGAGATGGTCAGCAAGGCTAGAGCGAACGCCAGAGTGGGCGGCTATGGCAACGTCGAGTTCCGACTGGGCGAGATAGAGCACCTGCCAGTGGCCGACAGAAGTGTTGACATAATCCTATCCAATTGCGTCATCAACCTGTCGCCAGACAAGCCGGCCGTCTTTCGAGAAGCGTTCAGGGTGCTGAGAGGGGGCGGGCGGCTGGCTATCTCGGACATCGTAGCCACGGCACCGATTCCCGAGGAGGTCCCCCGCGACGTTGATTTCTGGTCTGGCTGCATCAGCGGGGCTGCGGCCATCGACGAGTTGCAGCAGATGCTCCAGGACGCGGGCTTTCAGGAGATTCGCATTGTGCCGAAGGAGGAGAGCCGCGAGTTCATCCGAGAATGGGTCCCGGGGCGGAACCTCGAGCAGTATATCGTGTCGGCCATCATCGAGGCCATCAGACCAGGGGAGTGAGACGCGCTGCCACCGCACGCAGGGCACGAGCACAAGAGCTCAGCCGATTGCCGGCCGTGAACCAAAAGAAGCCCAGCCATTCGCACTGGCTGGGCTCTCTCGTTTCAGAGACCTTGGACCCTGAAGGAACAAGTGGAGATGGCGGGAATCGAACCCGCGTCCAGAAAGTTCGACCAGAGATATGCTACAAGCTTAGTCGGACCTTTTGGTTCTCGTGGGCCGGGCCTCGCCCGACAGAGTCCTCAGCCCACCAGCCGATGCATCTTTGGCCAGCCCCATCGGCGTCAAGCTGGCCGCATCCCGAATTAGTCGTCGCCCGCTTCCTCGCTCTCGGGAGAAGCAGAGGAGCAGACGTGATCGACTCTCGGTCGATCAGTGGCTTTCGCCTGATCCGCCGCTAGGCGGCCAGGGCGTAGGCCGGAGTATAAGTGTTTTTGGCACCTATGGTTTTTGCCCCTGATTATCGAGGTTGAGGCACCTCGGCTTGCAATCGCTGACCAACCCTCCCTGTCGAAGCCTAGTCATCCCCACAGCAAGTATAGCACAGATGGCGCGCGTTGCCAAGCCAGCGCACGGCCAGGGAGCGCAAAAAATGCGCCAATGACAGGGTGAATCGCTCTCTCCCGGGGTGCCTCTCCCAATCAGAGAGTGCAGGATTGGGCCATCCGGGCCTCCGCCCCTGATAACGCGCCCCGATGGGAGGGAGTCGTCATGTATTCGCTTGCTGTCTAGTCGCCCTGATTACTTCTGGTGGGGACAGGGTGACCCCACCCCCACACCCCCTTCCCGTGCACGGGGAGGGGGCCGGGGGGAGGCGTAGATGGGCAGCCCCGCCTCTATTGGCGAGACGCTTTTCTCGACATCCTCTCATGGCCAGGGGGCATGGCGAAGATGGCACTGCGCAACGTGGACGTGCCCGATTGCCCTTGCGTGTCGGTACGTTCATTGCTATAATGGGATCGAAGCGGAATCACCTTGCTGCGCGACATACCAATCCAAGAGGAGGGACAGAGATGCCATTCGGATACGTGGGCAAGATCCTTCATGTCGATCTCACCTCGGGCAAGATCGAGGTGGAAGAGCCCCCAGAGTCGTTCTACCGGACCTATATGGGCGGCAGCGGGATGGCAATGAGCTATCTCCTGGGGATGATGCCCGCTGGGGTTGATCCGCTGAGCCCCGAGAACGTTCTGGTGCTTTCTGTGGGGGTGCTCACCGGCGCACCCATCAGCGGGCTGAGCCGGGTGATGGCCAACGCCAAGTCGCCGCTGACCGGCGCCATCGGAGATGCCCAGGGAGGTGGCTTTTGGCCAGCAGAGCTCAAGTTTGCTGGGTACGATGCTCTGGTGATCACCGGCAAAGCGCCCAAGCCAGTGTATCTCTGGATCCACGACGGAGAGGCCGAACTTCGCGACGCGAGTCACCTGTGGGGTCGGGTCACTGGTGAGGCGGAGGCGATGATTCGAGAGGAGCTCGGCGACGACCGCATACGGGTGCTCCAGGTGGGGCCGGCTGGCGAAAAGCTGGCACGCATCGCCTGCATAATCAACGAGAGAACACGCGCCTGCGGGCGCACGGGCATGGGCGCCGTGATGGGATCCAAGAACTTGAAGGCGGTGGCCGTGCGTGGGCATTCCAGGCCCGAGATCCATGATCGCGACAAGGTGCGCGCACTGGCCCGCTGGGGACGGGAGAACTTTGAGGACAGCGGAGTCTACTCCATGAGCCTGCATGGCACGGCGGCGGGGATCGACAACTTGCAGGAGATTGGCGGCCTGCCTACGCGCAACTGGAGCAGCGGGGTCTTTGAGGGTTGGGAAAAGATCTGGGGTCAAACCGTAACCGACACCATCCTCAAGGATCGCGATACCTGCTACGGTTGCATAGTGCGATGCAAGCGCGTAGTCGAGACCAAGGAGCCCTATGAGGTCGATCCCCTGTACGGCGGTCCGGAATACGAGACGCTAGCCGCCATGGGCTCCTACTGCTGCGTGGATGACCTGACGGCCATCGCCAAGGCCAACGAGCTGTGCAACAAGTATGGCCTGGACACCATCTCCTGTGGCGCGGCCGTGGCCTTTGCCATGGATTGCTACGAAAACGGCATCCTGACCAAAGAGGATACTGGCGGGATCGAGCTACGCTTCGGCAATGCCCAGGCGCTGGTAAAGATGGTGGAGATGATCGCCAAACGGGATGGACTGGGCGACCTGCTGGGCGAGGGCAGCTATCGGGCGGCCCAGAAGATCGGTCGGGGGGCAGAAGACCTGGCGGTGCACTGCAAAGGCCAGGACTTTCCTGCGCACGTCCCCCAGGCGAAACGCTCGTTGGCGCTCATATACGCGGTGAACCCCTTCGGTGCCGACCATGTGTCCAGCGACCACGACCCGAGCTACGAGCCCACGCAAGACGAGGACACCCTGGGGCGGCTATCCGAGCTGGGCCTCATCAACCCGGTGCACGCCCATGACTTCTCGCCCGAGAAGGTGCGTTTTGCCCTGAACACCCAGTACGCGTTCAGCGCGCTGGACTGCCTGGGCACGTGCTTGTTCGTGTGGGGCCCGAGCTGGCAGCTATACGACATGAACCAGTTGGTCGAGGTCATTCAGGGGATCACCGGCTGGCGCACCAGCCTCTACGAGCTGATGAAGGTCGGCCAGCGACGGCTGAACATGATGAGAGCCTTCAACGCCCGCGAGGGCATCACCAGCACCGACGAAGTGCTCCCCAAGAAGATGCTGACGGTCCCCTTGAAGGGGGGCGCCACGGACGGCATCGCCATCAGCGAGAAAAAGTTCCTGGCGGCACGCAAGCTCTACTACGAGATGGCCGGTTGGGACGAGGAGGGCGTGCCTACAGCGGGCAAGCTGGCCGAGCTGGGCCTGGAATGGGTGGCCGAGCTGCTGAAGTAGGCTGTAGCCGCTGAAAGTAGGGGCGAGGTGCGCCGGCTGTGCCGGCATCTGCGACCTCGCCCCTACTCGGGCGTCGGGGTACGAAGCCCCCGACGCCGTGTCATGCGCTCTTGGAAGGGCATAACTGTGGGTAGCGAGGTGTGACCAGGGACAGACAACCACCAAGCCCCCCAACCGACAGCAACTAGGCAAACCGCCTTGCAGTTGATCTCCACCGAAATGAACTCATAATGGCGATCAAGCGCCTGCTAGTACGCATCCACCAGGGGGCGCAGAGTCTTCAGGCCCAGGGCCAACCCCTCGTTCCAGCGATCGTCCACGTACTCGGGGTCCTCGTGCTCCACGGCCATGTCGCCGGCATAGCCGACATCTTTGAGCGTCTCAAAGAGGGCTGACCAATCGATCACCCCCAGGCCAGGGATGGCGAACCGCCACCAGCCCCGACCGTGGACACCCACGCGCTTGAGCAGCTCCCGATCTATGATGATGTCCTTGGCGTGGATATGGTATATGCGCTCCCCATAGTCGCGGATGGCCTGCAGGTGGTCGATGCCCTGCCAGACCAGGTGTGAGGGGTCGTACTCGAGCCCCAGGGCCATGCTGGGCACGGTCTCAAACAGCTTGTCCCACAACTCGGGTGTGGTGGCCAGGTTGGTCCAGCGATAGGGACCGTGACCCTGCACGCTGCCGGGCCAGGGCTCCAGGGCGATGCGCACACCATGGTCCTCGGCCAGCCGGGTGATGGCCTCGAAGCGCTCTTTGAAGAGGGGCAGGTTCTGGTCAACCGTGAGGCTATTGTCACGACCGGTCATGCCCGCGACGACCCCACAATCCAGAGCCAAGGCCAGCTTCATGGCCCGTTCATAGTAGCCCACAGCGCCAGCCACGGGAGACCCAATGACGTTCCCGTAGGCTGCCACTGCGGTGATGGCGATGTCGTGCTCGGTCAGAGCATCGCGAAGGCGCGGGAGGTTTTCCTCCAGCCCGGCCAGCGCAGGGCTTCCCGGCGGCCCGGCAGCTACCTCTATGGCATCGTAGCCGAGCCACCTGGCATTGGCGATGGTCTCCGTTGACAGGGGGGTCAGATAGGCAAGCTTCATGGTTTGCTCTCCTTTGTCGTTCGATGGCTTGATGATGATGCGGCGGCAGCATTGTAGGCACTCTCACAGACGAGTCAACCTCGGGGGCATGTCCCTGCTCTAACGCAATGCACGAATGCGGCAGGGCCCGCGCCCTCTCCCCTCTTGCGCTGCTGACCTTTGGATCTCTTCAACCCCGGAGCTACAGACCCCCCAGCCCGAGCCATCGCACCAGCGGCGCCGAGCCGAGGAGCACCAGGAGGAGCACGACGGTCACCACGAGCATGGCTATCTGAGCGGGGCGGCCGGCCCAGCCCATCTGCCACACGCCAAGGGCCGCGATGGCCGTGGACAGCCAGGCAGCCAGTCGCCAGCATCCAACGGGACCCCACCACCAATAGGCTCCCCAGGCCAATTGCACACCCACCGCACGAGATCCCAGGGCCATTGTCTGGAGCAGGAGACCCAAGGCCAGCACCCACCTGGCCCCAGCGTCATTGGGACGGAAAGTGGGGACAGCCACGCAGATGCTGCCCAGCAGAAGCAGGCCACAGGCAAGGACGAAAAAGACCTCGTCCAGAGCGAACCACAGGCCCCCGTCCTGCACACCGGGCACCACGACATCGGGGGCGACCAGAAAGGTTCCCATCGCCACACCCGCCACCAGGCCGGCCAGCCCCTGCACACGGCGATTCTGGCCGCAGAGAGCAACGCCCCACAGGCCCATGGCCATACCGGTTGCTGCCAAGGCCAGCGTGGGTCTATTGGAGGGTCGCCACCCCGACTGCACGCCCATGGAGACCGACCCCGCCGTCCCCAGCAGGCATCCCGCCGTGAGGAGCCAGCGAGACAGCGGCCCCCGTCGCACCCACCAGGCGACAACTGTGGCCATCAAGGCCAGGAGGGCTCCTGGCCCCACGAGAAGACCTGGCCACGCTGGGTCCGCAAGGCTAGCCATCACTCACCTCGGCAATCTCGGACACGAGCCCAAGAAACCATTGGGCCTGGATGTCGCTCTCGGCCACCTCCAGCTCGCACACGCTGCCCCTTCGCCGTGAACGAACGCTGAGCCAGAGCTCTCGCGGTGGACACACCACAAAGCCAACCATACCCACCAGCATCAGCAGCCCACCAGCGGCAGCCAGGAACAGCCCTGGTTCGCGCTTGGCCCGGAGCGTCACGCAGTACTCAAAGACAACGCGTACTGACGTATCGCCCGCCCCCACCTGCCCGCTGTCGGCGAGGTACTCCTCGGCCAGCAGGTGGCCGTCGCTGGCTCGATTGATCTGCACGTGCAGCGCTCGTCCCTGGATGCCCTGTGTCTGCAGCGAGGGATAGTGCAGCAGGCGCACGACCAGATCAGCCTCGGGGATGGCCAACAGTTGCTCTTGCTGCTGGCCCGAGAAGCGCAGGCGCAAGGCGCGTTGTGGCGTTGGGTCTCCCAGCATGTCTTTGATCCGCAAGGCATTCCCCTCGGCGGTGTGAGCGCAGACCTGCACCGATGGCCCAACACCAAGTTGATAGAGGCGAAGACCCCGGTAGGCGGCAGGTTTGCCCGGCCCCACCACGACGCGCTTCTCCATGCGTGCGCCCCTCAGTAGCAACACCAGGCTATCGAAGCGCTGCATCGTGCCATCATCGCGCGGAACGAACGCGATCTGATCCAGACGCACAGCCAGGCCAGTTGACCGCCCCAGCGACTGCGTTTCGCCCAGGGCCAGTTCTACCGGCGGCCCCGCCCAGCCCCACTGGTGCTCGACAACTGAGGCGAGGAGAAGAGGCAACAGGCCGAGGTAGAATAGCCCCGGCACCCAACGTTCTGGCCCCTTGCGCCGGGCCACGGCATACCTCACGCCACGGGCCTCGGCGTGCCGGGCCAGGCGTTGGCCGGTGGCTGCCAAGGCCCGCATCACCCTTTGCCAGGTCTCCTCGCTATCGCAGCGGAGGGATAGACTGTGCCTCTCCACTGGAAAGTGACATGGGGAAACCCACGAGGGCACCCAGAGATGCAGCATGCGCAATAGCGAAGCGCCCGATGCCAGGGCCAGGAGCAGACGAAAGAGTCGCGAGGAAAAGACACCGAGAAGACCCAGCGATTCCAACACATCCACGGAGGCACCATATTGGGAGCGCGCCTCGCCCAACCAGGCGTCATATTGGGACGACCCTCGCTCAAGAGCGGGGCTCGCCTGGGGAAGCAGCCCCCCTAGCACGGTGGCCACCAACAAGAGGGCCAGGGTAGCCAGGGCAGTGCGCGGGGAGATGGCCAGGCGCCAGGCTGCGTTGGCGACCCGCTGGATGGCATTCGTGGCTGCGCCTGGCTGGATAAAGGTCATCCTCCCGCTACCCCGTTCCAACACGGACGGTGGTGGTTCGCTGGCGAGCGCGCTGATTATATCCCGCCGGAAGCGAGTGGTCAACGCGCGCGCCCTGGGAGCCATGCGCGGCAGCAACGGGACCTCCGTTGACAATCAGCGAGGCCCATACTATACTTTCCCCGCACTATCCAGCCTGCCTGAACCGGTGTCACTTGCCTGTCCAGTGCGAGCAACCAGGCCGAATGCTCGCTCGCCGACTTGGCCGATTGCCACGGCGAGCATCTGGAGTGGCACAAACCTGTGGAGAGTTGGCGCATGAGAAGAGGCCTGTTTGCGTTGGTGGTGGCTGTGAGCGTGGGCGCGTTGCTAGGAGCCTGTGCGCGGCTCACACCCACTAGCGTTGCCGTCTCTTACTCCCCGACACCGCTCACAACCCCGGCGACGCCCGCACCCGAAGAGATGCCCACTGCGGCCCCGTTGTGGACACCCACCTCGCAGATGGCCCCGTCGCCCGCCGCCCGTGAGGCAGACAGTGCTCAAGCGGCGCCAAGCGCGCCAGACGAGTCTCAGGTGCCAAGTGCCTCGATCGTCGCCATCGTCAATGGCACGGCCATCACCAGGGAGAGCTATGACCAGCAGGTGGCCCAGGCACAGACCTACTTTCTACAGCAGCCGGGGCAAGACGCGAGAAGTGATGTCAGCAGACGAGGTTTGCAGGAGCTTCAGAAGCAAGTCTTGGATTGGATGATCGATCAGGTGCTCATCGAACAGGCAGCAGAATCGATGGGCATCGCCGTCTCTGACGCGATGGTCGAGGCCCAGGTCTCGCGCATGCAGGGAAGCGATCGAGAGCGCTTCGAGAAGTGGTTGGCCGCCAGCGGACTGACGCCGAGTTCCCTGCGCCAGCAACTGCGCATCGACCTGATCACCTCGGCGGTTCGGGATAGAGTGACCGCCTCTGTGGAACGAGAGGCGGAGCAGCTCCACGTCAGGCATATGCTGGTGTCTGACCAAGGCACGGCCCAATCGGCCCTGGAGCGGCTCAGGCAAGGGCAGGATTTCGCCGCCGTCGCGCGTGACGTCTCTGAGGATGGTACAACCCGGGCAAGCGGCGGCGATCTTGGCTTCCTTCCCAGGGGAGTCATGCCTCCCGCCTTTGAGGAGGCTGCCTTCGCGCTGGAGCCGGGCGAGATCAGCGATCTCGTGCGCAGCGACTTTGGATTCCACATCATCCAGGTGGTGGAGATCGAGCCAGAACACCCGGTGTCAGATGAGCTCTGGCCAGTTGTCCAGCAGCGTGTGTTCGAGAGCTGGCTCGCGGAGCGACGAGCAGAGGCGAGCATTCGGCGAAACCCGCCTACGGCGCCCTCGGAGACTCGGTGAAGGGTCTGACCTGGCGCAAGCGCTTCGTCCTTCCCCACTTAGAGACTGTTGCACAATTGGGGGACGTGCGTTTGCCGCCGCTCCCGCGCTACTGTCGTATAGATTTTATCTCAGTTGGTTATGCTTCGTAGGGGCGCATCGTCGCAGATCCCGGTCGAAGGCCGAAGGCCGGAGATGCCGGGGCACATGCGCCCCTACACCCAGCCATATTCTGCAACAGTCTCTGGCCGGAGAGGGGAAGCGGCGAGGGCATCTGGGGGACGAGAGACTGCCAGCGACTCTGACTCAGGCGGGCGAGTCTGGTTCCTGGAGGCCAAGCCCTGGGGCCCGATCCTTGAGCAGGGCACCAACCTCGGGTTCTCTCGCGGAGCGGTGTAGAGATGAGCATGGAGATCACCTGGTATGGCCAGGCCTGTTTCCGGTTGCGAGACCGTGGCCGTACTGTGGTAACCGACCCATATGGACCCAGGCTGGGCTTGCACTTGCCCCGTATCACGGCCAACGTTGTGACCGTGAGCCATCAGCATGAGGATCACAACCATGTGAGCGCCATCAGGGGTGCGCCGTATGTAATCTCTGTGCCAGGTGAATACGAGATCAAGGGCGTCTTTATCATTGGGGTATCGACATCCCACGATGCGCAGCAAGGCCAGCAGTTGGGTTTACTCTCAGGAGATCTGCTTCCCCCTCAGCAGCAGAGAAACACGGCCTATCTGATAGAGTTTGACGACTTGAGCGTCTGTCACCTCGGAAATCTGAGGCACGTGCCGAACCAGGAGCAACTGGAGCAGCTTGGCACTGCAGACATCCTGTTGGTGCCTATCGGCGGGCGGTCCACCCTGACCGGCACTCGCGCCGCCGAGCTCGTGGGCCTCCTGGAGCCGAGCATCGTCATTCCCATGCACTACAAGTTCCCCGGCCTCTCTGCCAGATTGGAGACCCCAAGGCGATTTCTGAGGGAGATGGGCATCGAGAGACCGAAAAGGATAGAGTCCCTGAGGCTCACCAAAGCGCGACTACCAGCACAGACTCGTGTGATACTACTGGAGCCCAAACAATGAAGCCACAATTGGACACCGAATCCCGGATCGACAGGGAGCGCATCCGAAAGGCCGTTCTGGAGATACTCCTGGCCATCGGAGAAGACCCCGAGCGAGAAGGTCTTGTGGGCACGCCCGGCCGTGTGGCCGACATGTATGCAGAGCTCTTCTGTGGCCTGTTCCAAGACCCCAGGGAGGAGCTTCGGGTCGGCTTTGACGAGAACCATAGAGAGATGGTCATCCTGAAAGACATCCCCTTCTACTCGATGTGCGAACACCACTTGCTCCCCTTCCACGGCAAGGCCCACGTTGGCTATATCCCCATGGGCCGCGTGGTGGGCATCAGCAAGATCGCTCGTGTGGTAGAGGCCCTTGCCCGTCGCCCGCAGCTACAAGAGCGCCTGACCAGTCAGGTAGCCGATTGCATCATGGAGATCGTCAAGCCAACCGGAGTGGGCGTGGTGATCGAGGCCGAGCATTTGTGCATGACCATGCGCGGGATTCGCAAGCCAGGTAGCCTGGTGGTGACTTCGGCCAACCGGGGCAACTTTCGCGCACGGAAGGCAACGCGTGACGAATTCCTCTCCCTCATCGGCCATGCCATGTCCGGCACCAGGAGATAGCAGGGATGAACTGCCGATCCATCCGCTTCATCTGGATCGCCGCAGTTCTCCTTGGCCTGGTGGCCTGCGACCAGACTCGGGGTGCTGTTGGAGAGGCTTCAAACCTGGTTCAGGAGGCCAAGGCTGCTCTCGAGAGCGGTCAGACCGACGTGGCCATCGCAAAGCTGCAAGAGGCCCTCGAACAGGATGATAGATCGGTCGAGGCCCACTTTGTGCTGGGCAACGCTTACGCCGAGAAGGAGCACTTCAAGGAGGCAGAAGAGCAGTTCATTGCTGTGCTCCGGCTAGACGAGGGCAACGCGGACGCGCGCACCAACTTGGGCGTGGTGTACTATCGACAGGGCAAGCTAGAGGAAGCGGAAGAGGCTTTCCGGGTGGCCTTGGCCGTCAAGACAGCCGACGCTGAGATTCACTACAACCTGGGAGGCGTGCTCGCCGCCCAGGGCAGGTTCGACGAGGCCGTGTCCGAGTTCTTGGAGGCGAAGGAGATCGATCCATCGCTCCCAGAGCCGTACCTGGGCCTCGGGAGCGTCTACAAGCTTCAGGGCAAGCGGGAGGAGGCGATAGCCGTGCTGCAAGAGTACGTCAGGCGGTCCAAGGACGCCTCCTGGCGTGCGCAGGCCGAGAAAATGCTGCGCGAGCTTGAGAGTGGTCGATGAGCCGCTACGGCGTGCGCCTGCTGCGCTGTGATGGGGAGGCAAGTCTCCGCAAAGAGATGGAGGCGGTCGGCGCCGACCCGCGCGGCATCGCCATCATGGCGCCAAAGGGATCCTTTCACCTGTTCAAGCTCGAAGGGCTGCCCTTTGCCGCTGCCAGCATCCTCAAGCAGGAGATGCTGTCCAAAGGAGGAGAGGCTGTCCTCTCTGGTGACATCTACTTTGGCGGAGAGCGAACCACCGACGTCCTGCTCATGGCCACCGAGCGGACGTTGCGAGAGGTGCTCAAGATGTTGCGGATGCAGCCCCTTCCCAGCCTACGACAGCTTGCTGAGGAGCTGGCGGCTGGCTTGCGGCACCACGCAGGCCCCGAACATCCTTGTTGCCGCATCGGTGGCCGCGAGTTCAGATGGGATGAGCGCACCTATGTCATGGGAATCGTCAACGTTACCCTCGATTCCTTCTCTGGCGACGGAGTCTATGCAACGATGGAGACAGAGGGCGTGGCGCACCCTTTGGAACGGGCACAGGCGGCAACGGAAAGGGCAGTAGCGCAGGCTCTCTCGTTCCTCGAAGAGGGTGTGGACATAATCGACGTGGGCGGCGAATCCACTCGTCCTGGCAGCACTCCCATCGACGCCCAGACGGAGCTATCCCGGGTCATTCCGGTCATCAGACGGCTTCGTGAGGCCACGGATGCGCCCATCTCCATCGACACCTACAAAGCCTCGGTGGCAGCAGAGGCCCTCGACGCAGGTGCGGACCTGGTCAACGACGTGTGGGCCTTGCAGATGGACCCCGAGCTGGCGCCTCTGGTGGCCGAGCGGGGCGTGCCGGTGATCCTGATGCACAATCGGAGCAAACCCAAGAACGCCGCCCAACAGGAGCGCCTGGGGGGGCGCTACGTGGGGATACACTATCACGACCTGATGGCCGACATCATCCGCGAGCTACGCCAGCGGGTTGAGCACGCGGTTCAGGCGGGGATTCTGCGATCACGCATCATCATCGATCCCGGCATTGGCTTCGGCAAGACGGTGGAGCAGAACCTGCACCTGCTGAACCATGTGGATGAGCTGCGAGTGCTGGGTCTGCCCATTCTAGCCGGGCCCTCGCGCAAGTCTTTCATTGGCTACACCCTCGACCTGCCACCGCAGGAACGACAGGAGGGAACGGCGGTGGCAGTGGCCCTGTGCATCGCTCGGGGCGTCAACATGGTGCGGGTTCACGACGCCCGCGCGATGGTGCGTGTAGTCCGCATGAGCGACGCCATCATCAGGGCGGGTCGAGCGTGACACTTGCCTACCTGGGCCTGGGCAGCAACCTGGGAGACCGCCAGGCTCGCATCTCGAGGGCGGTGGACGCTCTGGCCCAGGCGGGCGTCGTGGTCTGTGCCGTATCGCCTCTTTACGAGTCGGAACCCTTGCAAGTGACGGATCAACCACGTTTTCTCAACGCTGCCTGCGCCATTGAGACTGGTCATTCCCCGCCTGCGCTTCTCGGCCTGCTCAAGGCCATAGAGAGGGAGATGGGCCGCACCTGCGGCCTCCGCCATGGGCCTCGCCCCATCGACCTGGATATCCTGCTATATGGCGACCAGTGCATCGAGACTCCGAGCCTGATTGTGCCCCACCCGGCCATGCTCGAGCGCGCCTTCGTCCTGGTGCCCCTGGCCGACATTGCCCCCTCCGTGCGCCATCCCCGTTCTGGCCTCAGCATAGCCGAACACCTGGCCCGCCTGGGCCCCACACCCGATGTGGCTCCCTATCCACCTGGTCTGAAGGGGCGGCACGTGAGCGCAGACGCAGGTTTCGCCAGAGTGGATAGTCGATGAGACATCATCGCTCCCTGCTGCTTGTTCTGGTTCTGGCATCGCTCTGCGCGCTGCCGCCCATTCAGGCGGCGGGGGGCCGCAGGGTGTCAGAGGGGGCGATGGCCTCCTATCTGCCCCGAGGTGAGGGCGGCAGTGGGACGCCGACCCCCGTGGGGGTGGAGGATGTCCCTCCTGTCGCACGCGACAAGATCGATCCTTCGCTCCTCGAACGACTGGTAGAGACTCAACACTCTGCCCAGCTCCAAGGAAAAGACCTACGCCCGCCGGTGACCTACCTGGTGTATCTGCGGGAGCGCGCCTCGCTTGGGGACCTGGCACGCGTCCCTCGGCTGCACGAGCGCCGCAAACTGCTTGTCGGTCGCCTGCAAGCCACCGCCCGCCGGAGCCAGGCTGGCGTGGTCGCCCTTCTCCAGCAGAGTCTGAGAGAGGGTCGCATCACTCGCTACAAGAGCTACTGGATATTCAACGGGCTGGTCGTGCGTGGCGATCTGAGCACGGCCATCCAACTGGCTCTGAGGCCAGAGGTCGAGGCGATCCGCCCCAATCGCGTGCATCGCCTCCCCTCGCCCATACGCGGCGGCGAGACCCTGGCCGCGATGGGCGAGGTGGAATGGAACATCGCCAAGATCGGGGCCGACAGCGTCTGGGAGTCCTTGGGCATCACCGGCGAGGGGATCGTGGTGGCCAACATGGACTCTGGCGTCGATTGGACGCACCCCGCCCTCCAGCACAAGTATCGGGGCTATAACCCAGAGGACCCCGAGGCGAGCGATCACAACTACAACTGGTTCGACCCCACCGGAACCTACCCCGACCAACCCGGCCCGCGCGGGCCTGTGAGCTCCATATCCGACCACGGCACCCACGTGATGGGGATCATGGTCGGCTCGGAGCCCGATGGCAGCCAGCTCATCGGCGTGGCCCCAGGGGCTCAATGGATCGCGGTCAAGGTCTTTGATGACTATGGCGAAACGCATCCAGACGACGCGTGGATTCACGACGGGTTCCAGTGGTGCCTGGCCCCCACCGACCTGAATGGCCAGAACCCCGATCCCAGCAAGGCCCCCGACATCGTGAACAACTCCTGGGGCGATCCGGTTGGCGGAGACGAAGAGTTCCGCCAGGACATCGATGCTCTGCGGGCAGCGGGCATCCTGGTCATCTTTGCTGCCGGAAACGACGGCCCGCCGGAGAGCACGGTCAATTCGCCGGGCAGCTACCCAAACGCCTTTGCGGTTGGGGCCACCGATGCCAACGACGTCATCGCCTCCTTCAGCAGTCGCGGGCCCTCTCCCTGGGGGCAGCTCAAGCCCGAGGTGGTGGCGCCGGGAGTCTACATTCGCTCAGCCGTCGCGGGAGGCGGTTACGAGAGCAACTGGAGTGGCACCTCTATGGCCGCCCCTCATGTGGCCGGGTTGGCCGCACTCATTTTGCAGGCTGATCGCCGCAACACCGCCTCTCTCACCATCACGGCGACAAACCATATCATCACGGACACAGCGGTGGACCTCGGCGATTCTGGCCCGGAGAATACCTATGGCTACGGTCGCATCAATGCCTACCAGGCGGTGCAGGCAGTCCCGAGATACTGGCTAGCCACGTCCAGCATGGCGGCCGAACCACGGCAGATCGATTCTGGGGAGACCGTCACCTTCACCTTGCGTATCATCAACAGACAGAGTGCCGCTGTGGAAGGCCTGACCTTACTGGACCCACTGCCCACTCAACTGGGCTACATCACCGGCACGCTCTCGGGGGAAGGGGCCACCTACGATGAGTCCACCCGTAGCATCTTGTGGGACGGACCGCTCCCGCCCTATCCGGACGCCGTGACCATCTCCTACCAGGTGGTGGCCAGGTATGTGCCCACAGATACGCTGGTGGTCAGCACGGCAATCCTCTGGGAAGGGGAGGAGGCCATCGCCTCTTTGAGCGCGGAGGTGCTGGTCAGTCCCGCTGACTATGTCACCTTCTTTCTCTTGGTCTTCAAGAACGCCCCCCTGGTGCAACCCACGCTCCCGCCGCCGGCAGGCAGCTAGCAACGGACGGGACCGAGATCAGTGGCGGCCTGCGGCCCCGAGAAGGGATCAACCCTCATCTATCCGGTTGCGGGGAGAGCGCGAGGGCGAGAGCGAGCGGAGTTCGCCTGGGCCAGCAGGTCTCTCACCGCATGGTAGGCCAGCTTGGGGCGGCGGTACTCGTCGAGTAGCCCATGCTTATCATAACCCCTGGGGCACTGTCGAGCGACCGCGGCGTCGGAGCGGGTGTCGAACAACTGCCAGATGTAGAACCCCAGCAGATCGTCGCGGCTCAACAGGTGGGCAATGCACCCGGTCAACACCCTGCGTTGGTGCTCCTCGCTCCAAGGGGCATCGCCCTCAAGTGTGCCCCGCCCTGGGATCGCACCCGCCCCGAACTGACTGACAATCAGCGGCCTGTCGCCGATCTTGGCCCGAATTCTGTCCAGCAACTCGGGCAAAGCCAGATCGGGCCGATCCGAGCCATGGCCGGCATTGACGCAAACGATGTCCACCAGGTCAAAACAGATGTCCTCCAGATTGCTGCCAGAAGAAAAGGTGACCGGACGGGTGGGGTCTGCCTCGCGCGCAGTCTCGACCAGGCGTTCCACCATCATTCGTCCCTCGGGCGTGTGGGTGGCACATTCGCTGAGCACGCTCCAGGCCCAGATGCAGGGATGATTCACGTCGCGATCGATCATGGCCCAAAGCATGGCCGAAGCCCGGTCGCCGATGACGTCCCGGGCCATCTGCTCTCTGGTAAAGCCCCACAGCGGGATCTCTTCCATGAAGAGCACGCCGCGCTCGTCGCAGAGGTCGAGCATTCGCTGGTCGTTGGGGTAGTGGGCGCCTCGGATAGCGTTGGCGCCCAGGTCGTTTGCCAGGTCTAGATCGCGCAGCATCAAGCGTTGAGGTAGGGCAAAGCCCCATTCGGGATGATCCTCATGCCGGTTCACTCCCAGTATCTGTACCGGCTCTCCATTGAGAAGCACCTCCCGCCCCGCCACCTTGAGCTCGCGGAAGCCGGTGCGGTCGATTAGGTCGTCACCGGCGAAGGCCAGCCGGACCCGGTAGAGCTGAGGGTCGCCTGGCGACCAGAGGCGCACGTCTCGCACTTCATGGGCAAACAAGAGCACCTGGGAATCTCCCGGGGCGAGGCGCACCTTTCCCGAAAGGACTGCGTCCTCCTCGATGTGCAACGTCCAGGTGTCATCCAGTGTTCTGGAAGACAGGTTGACCAGTTCCGTGCGCACCCGCAGGGTGGCCTTCCCGTCCTTTGCTACGGGTACGAGCCGCAGGGAAACCACGTATCCTGGCCCCTGAAGTTCCTCAACCCAGACCGGACGGGGGATGCCCCCGTAGCGAAACCAGTCGAGATGGGCCGAGGGAATGGTGGTGGTCATGTCGTGGGTGTTATCGACGCGCACGACCAGCTCATGCTCGCCAGGTTCTGGCCGAGCAAGCAAGGAGCCGAAGGGCAAGAACCCTCCATAGTGCTCCCCGAGGGGTTCGCCGTCCAGCCACACGTTCGCCTGGTGGGTCACCGATGCAAAGTGAATCGCCGCCAGGGAGCAGGGGCTCAGCGACAACCGAGTGCGAAACCAGCCCGCTCCCTCGTAGTTCAGATAGGATCGGCACCTGTTCCAGACGCCCGGAACGCAGATCGCCGCACTGCTCTGGGGAAAGGTCTGATACCAGCCCTCCTCGATGCCGGCGTCATCCGGATCGGCCACGAAATGCCACGTGCCATCCAGATAGGTGCACTTTCTCGTCGTCGAAGTGGCAAAGGTGCGGTGCATACGCTCCTCCACGCCCAGGAAGCGGCAGAGAGAGACCCGGCGAGAGTATAGCTGGTGTGGACTTGCCAGGCAACCGATGAGGTGCCGCGAGGTTCTCGGCTATGCCTCTTGACATATTGTCCCGGGTGTGGCAAGCTCTGTGCGCGTCGCTGCATGGGAGAGCAACGCCTGAGCGGGCAGGCACCATCGCAAGGCTGTGCCACGGCATATGCTGCCTGGTGGTATGCGAAGAGAGATGGCGTTGGCAAAGCACTGTGACGCGGGCAGGGGGCATGATGAGGCGCGGACGAGAGGCCCAGTTGCTGGAACGAATAGTCCTTCTCCTCCTGATCATCATCTTGATAGCCATCATTGCGCGCCGGTTCCCCGACATCGCGTCGCAGGGAAGGCGGATGGCGGCGGACACCGAACTGGATCAGGTGCAGAAGGCGATGCTGGCCTACATGCTGGCCACAGCGCGCGCGCGCGTGGAGCCCGCAGCCTGCGTCTCCGACCTTGCCGTCTCAACCCCTGCCCTCTGGCCCGACTACCTGGACAAGAGATACACTGCACGGGGCAGTAGCTACAGTTGGGATGAGAGGGGGATTGTGTCGCCCTGCGAGGCTACAGCCGCCAAGCCAGGTGCGTCGCCAGAATCGGGCGACTAGGTTGGATTGCGCCATGCGGCGCGCTGGTCTCGCCCCAGCGGTCATCTGTGCTATAATATCGAAGTGGTCTCCAGGAGGTGTCGACTCTTTGCGGTGGCCGGGCCAGCGAGGTCAGGCACGCTCAGGCGGCACCCCGAGGCATTCGCATGGTAGCATGATCGGTCGCGGCCCCGGGGCCGCGGGATCATCTAAAGGAGACTGGAATGACCGATATCGAGCAAGTACGTCAGACGCTGGGAGAGGTCATGGATCCGGAGCTCAACCGGAGCATCGTCGATCTCGGCATGGTGCATAGCCTGCGATTTGAGGATGGCATAGTGACCTTCACCTTCGCCTTGACCACCATGGCCTGCCCGCTGAAGGCCCAGATGCAGCAGGACGCGCGAGAACGACTGCTTGCCTTGGATGGTGTTGACGACGTGGTCATCAATCTGCGCGAAATGACGGCTCAGGAAAGGCAAAAGATCGTGGGACCGCAGAAAGAGGGCGCGGCGGCCCACTTCAACCGCATACAGCACGTTATCGCGGTGCTGAGTGGAAAGGGGGGAGTGGGCAAGTCGTCAGTCGCGGCTCTGCTGGCGATTGTCCTGAGACGAAAGGGTCACAAGGTGGGGGTGCTCGATGCGGACATCACCGGGCCGAGCATTCCCAGGATGCTGCTCAGCCACCCCGAGCACCCGGTGGCCAATCCCATGGGCATCATGCCAGTTCGCACGCCCACCGGGATCAAGGTCATTTCGATCAACCTTCTGTTGGAAGACCCGAACCAGGCGGTCATCTGGCGTGGGCCGTTGATCAGCAGGGCCATCACTCAGTTCTGGGGAGATGTCTTCTGGGGCGATCTCGACTACCTGATCGTGGACCTCCCGCCCGGCACTTCTGATGCCTCGCTGACGGTGATGGAGTCAATGCCTCTGAACGGCGTCGTGTTGGTCACCACGCCTCAGGGATTGGCGGGCATGGTGGTACGAAAGGCTTCCTCGATGGCCATCCAACTGGGTGTCCCCATTCTGGGGCTGATCGAGAACATGAGCTATGCCGAGTGTCCCGATTGCGGCCAGACCATCCAGCTCTTTGGGCCAAGCAACGCCGACCAGGTGGCCAGCAGTCTGAGGATCCCGATCCTGGGACGCATGCCCATCGATCCCGAGATCTCTTTGCTGGCCGACAGCGGTCGCCTGGAGGAGTACCCCGCCAACGAGTTCGAGCCGGTGGTCGATCGCCTGCTGACCATCATGCCCGAGCAAGCAACGGTTCCCAAGATGTGAGGCCGACATCGAGTCGGCGAATGTCCAGATCGGGGCTACTTGCCTGCGAAGTGCGACAGTCGGCGCAGCACGTCGGTGAGCACCCTTATGCTGCGCAGGTACTCGTCGAGATCGAGATGCTCGTTGGGCGTGTGATCCAGCGTCGAGTCGCCAGGCCCGTAGGCCACGATGGGGCAGCCCCACCCGGGCCCCAGGACGTTCATGTCTGAGGTGCCGGTCTTGTACACAAAGGTCGCCTTGCCCCCCTCGGCCCGGATGGCCGCGAGGAATGCGCTGGTGAGGGGGCTGCGCTTCTCGGCTCGGAATGGCTGCTCGTAGCCACGCGTTGTAACGCACGCGTCGCCACGCCACGTCCGGGTGATCTGCTCCACGAGGGGTTCGACCTCCAATCCAGGTGGGAGGCGAAGCCCTATCGCCATCTTGACTCGCTCCTGCAGCCCGTCGTTGGTGGAACAGATGTTGCGCAGGGAGACCTCCAATCTCGCGAAACGGGAGGTTCTGTGGCGATTGTAGGCTTTGGCCCAGCGCGAGATCTCTGACCAGAATGCCACCGCCTCCTCGCACGCGCCCCGATGCTGGCCGGCGGTGTGCGCCATGGGGCGTTCGAGGAGGTAGTCGATGAGCAGCCTCCCCTTGTAGCCCAGGGTGATGCGGTTCCAGGCGCTGGGCTCGCCGATGATGGCGTAGCGGGGTAGGTAGCGTCCTTCAACGTGATGGGCGCCCTTGGAAGTCGCCGCCTCCTCCTCCACCGCGCCAATGACCGTCACCCGCACGTTGGGCAGGGGGCCTGCTCGTGCGGCGGCCACCACGAATGCGGCCAGAGGACCCTTGGCGTCTACGCTACCCCGGCCATAGAGGAGGCTTCCCTCGCGTCTGACGGGAATATCGCCGGGCACGGTGTCCATGTGACCCAGCAAGACGATGTGCCCTTTCCCTCGTCCCATATGCCCGACAGCATTGCCGGCTCCATCGATCTCTGCCTCGAACCCCAGCGACGCCATGGTCTCCAACAGGAATAGGGCAAGGGGCTGCTCGTGGGTCGACACGCTGGGGATGCGGACCATTTGGGTGACGATAGCGATGGCTTCCTCGTCGCTTGGATGCACAGAGTGAGTCGGAACCTGCTGTCTCACGCGGTCAGCACCTCTTCGGTTGCATCGCACACCATGGCCAGCTCCTCGTCGCTGATGACCAGGGGAGGCAGAAAGCGGAGCACGGCTCTCCCCGCTGGCAAGGCCAGAATGCCCTTTTCCATGAGCGCACGCAGGTAGGATGTGACCCGCACGCGGAGATCGATGCCTATCATGAGGCCCATCCCTCGCACTCCGCGAATGACCCTGGCCTCGATGCCACGCAGGCGCTCCTGAGCCCAGGCTCCCTTGCGGGCCGCCTGACCGGGCAGGTCGTGCTCCACGATGTAGTCGATGGCTGCCAGAGCCGCAGCACAGGCCAACGGGTTGCCCCCAAAGGTCGATCCGTGCCTGCCGGGCCTCACATTGGCCACCCTGCCGCCAAAGAGCACCGCCCCCATGGGCAGGCCGCCCGCTATCCCCTTGGCCAGGCAGAGGATGTCGGGCTCCAGGTCGTAGTGCTCACATGCGAACAGCTTGCCGGTGCGGCCGAACCCGGTCTGCACCTCATCGACGATCAAGAGTGCGCCCCGTTCGTCGCACAGGGCCCGCAAACCGCGCAGGTACTCTGGAGTGGCAGGATTGACCCCCCCCTCTCCCTGGATCACCTCTATCAGCACAGCCGCCGTGTTGTCATCCACCGCGCCCTCCATGGCGGCCAGCCGGTTGAAAGGCACGTGACTGAAGCCGGGCACAAGGGGAAGGTAGGGCTCGCGGTATCTTGGCTCCCAGGTGGCCGAGAGTGCGCCCATGGTTCGTCCATGGAAGCCTCTGACGGCGGCCACGATGCCGCTGCGCCCGGTGCTGAGGCGGGCCAGCTTGATGGACGCTTCCACGGCCTCGGTGCCCGAGTTACAGAGAAAGGCGCGCTCCAGGCCTCGAGGGGCTATGGAGACGAGCCGCTCCAGCAAGCGTGCGCGGACGTCGTTGTAAAAGACCTCGGGGCAGGTGATGAGCACGCCGGCCTGATGGCGAACCGCCCGCACGACTTTGGGATTGCAGTGTCCGACGATGGCCACGCCATGCCCGGCCACGCAATCGATGTACTCGCGCCCCTGGTCGTCCCACACGCGAGCGCCCTGGCCCCTGACGATGGCCACATCGCGCTTTGGGTAGAATCCACTGGTGTACTTGCGCTCAAGCTCGATGATGTTCAGGATGCACGCCTCCTCGCGTCAGAGGTCAGCCACCTCACCCTTGCAGCAGAGGCCCCGGTGCTCAAATCGAGACATACTTGCACTTTTGCCGGAGCCTCATTTCCCCGCACTCGGTTGCCACAGCCCGCCTACTCGTCAGCCAAAGCAGGCGGCAGAGCTGCATCTCCGATGGGCAATCGAATCGTGGAGCCGTCCAGGATGTAGACGCCGTTGAAGCGCAGCACGCCAGGCGTCGGGATGGCGACAGGTTCTGCGTCAATCATCTGGCCGACGGCAGCGCTCAGGACCTGTTGCGTCTTCTGAGCAACTTGCCCTATAGTAGTCATCTGGGCGCTCTCCTGGGCACTTGTTGTACAATCACTATGATGCGAGAAGAGCTCCCTTTTGTCATTTGTCAGTCCTTAGCTTGCTACGCATAGGGCACGATAGGCCGTGTCCCAACTGCCCTTGCCAGGCCCGGCCAGTGTTGATAGTACACGGACCACGCCGCAAGCGCAAGCACTGCTAGCCATTGACGACGCCCGGGTTCTATGCTATAATGGGTTGAGGATGGTAACCCACAGGCATTGGATTAGCGAACCCTGGGGTTTAGGTCAGCCTAATGAGCCCATGGCGGACCTCGGTTGGAAAGGGCCATGTAGCAGATGATGGCAAGAAAGGTGCAAAGACCCTCCCAGACTATAGAAAACTATCTGGGTGTCATCTATACGCTCAGTCGCGACGGAGAGACAGTCATCGGCCGCAAGCTGGCCGACTGGCTGGAGGTCTCGCCGCCCACGGTCACGGCGACGCTGCAACGCATGATCCGGGATGGCTGGGTGACCATGTCGGACGACAAGAGCATTCGTCTCACCCAGGGGGGTAGGGAAGCCGCGACCTCGGTCATACGTCGCCACATGCTGACCGAGCTCCTCCTGGCCAGGATTCTGGGTGTGCCTTGGTCCAAGGTGCACGAGGAAGCCGACAGGATGGCGCATGGCGTGTCTGCCGAGATAGCCGACAGGGTCGCGGATGCGGTGAAGCATCCTCGCGTGTGTCCCCACGGCAATCCCATGCCAGGGCACGAGGAGATCACCGAGCCGCTGGTGCCCCTTCTGGAGGCCGAGCCAGGCGTGGAGTACGTGCTCGCCCGCATCCATGAGGAGCTCGAACGGAAGCCAGAGCTGATGGCCTATTTGGAGCGCCACTGTCTGCTGCCCGGTGCAACCATCGTACTCGTTGAGATAATGGAGTACAATGACACGGTCACGGTGTATTGCGGGGGCCACGACGTGGTACTGGGCCTATCGGTAGCGGGCAAGGTGTGGGTGAGGGACAAGGGGTCGCCTATGGGCCAGGGCGCTGTCGCTCCCGGTGTGATGGGCGATGTCCAGCCAAGACTGCAAGCCCAGTAGACCTGTGCCCGTCACACCCCATCTCCTTCCATCTCCTTCCGCCGCTGCGCCTCGCTGGGAGTGACCCCATAGGTTGCCACCATGTCGGCCAGGCGATCTTCATCCGTCTCCCAGGCATAGACCACGCGCGTGGTGTCGGGGCGTTCGTGGCCCAACAGCGCGGCCACCCATTCCAGGGGCATCCCCTCATCGAGGAGGTCCTGGGCCCGCCGATGGCGCAGGGCGTGGGGCGAGGTGGTGTCGTACAGTCCCTCGGCCCTCGCGGCTTTCTTCACCAGCAGCCAGGCATGGGCAGGGGTGATGGCCGATCGAAGATGCGGCCCAGCCGCGCTCCTGCCTCCCTTCGATGACTTCTTGGGGCGGCCGCCGTGAGAGACGAACAACGGCGCGTATGCGCTGTCTTCACGCTCCTTGACATAATCGTGAATGAGCCGTCGCGTGTCCTGCGAGAGAAAGACCGTGCGCGGCTTGCCATTCTTTGTGTGTGTGAGGCGCACCTTTCGCGCGCGCCCATCCAGCACATCCTCGCGGGTGAGAGCCAGCGCCTCGCTGATGCGCATCGCTGTGTCGTAGAGGAGGGCCATCAGCGCACGATTGCGCAAAAGGGCCAGGCGACGTGAGCCGCGCTTCTTGGGGAGGGGTTTGCGCATGTAGTGGGCCAGAACGCGGATCGCATCGGGGTCCACCTTGCGCTGGCGGTAGCCCTGGCGACGGCGGCCGCGCCCCTGATCTATCCTGCGCACCATGCGGTCGTAGGAGACGCCTTGGGGCAGCATGTCGCGCAGGTCCAGCCAGTTCATGAGCCGCCTGGCTGCCACCAGGTAGGTACGCGTGGTGCGCGTGGCCGCCGCAGGCACATCGCCTTGCTCGGTCTCGCGCGGGTCGGGATAGGCTTCGCGAAGCCAGCGGTTGAACGCGGAAAGGGTCTGCTCATCGATGCGAGCGATGGGGTAGGGGGCCAGGGCCGCGGCGGCCTCATCGTTCTCGTCGGCGATGTGCAGGTGGCGTATCAGCGCATTCAGCCCGTGGCGGTAGGTGCGCTTGGTCAACGGACTCAGCTCCAGATCGGCCAGCATCTCATCGGCGGTCCAGTTGATGGTGGTGATGGCCCCGGGCTCCTGTACTGATGGGGGTGTCTGGTCCACGATGAACCTCCCTCTATTGCTTGATGACGAATATATGAGTTAATTCTCGATAAATCATATCTTTGCGAACCCATAATACCACAGGGGAGCGGGCCTGTCAACTACCAAGTTGCTTCCGCGCCGCGTGCTAGGCTGCGTCGGACACAGCGGCTCAACGTGTCAACGCGAAAGGCGGCTTGGCGTGCATAGTAGCCGACCAGCTGCCATAATCCTCTACCCAGACCACCGATGAACAGACCCCAGTCCATCAGCAAGATGGACATTATGTCAAGACTGTGGCAGGGCAGGTGAGTGCACATGGGAGCATATGCCAAGTGACCAGTCCTACAATTCTCGGGGAACACGGGAGGTCGGTAGCGGCGTGACAGATGAGTCGCTTGGGTGTATGATGCAAGCATCTCGCGCCGACTGCCGACTCAGGGAGATCCTCTGTTGGCCCGCTGAATCGACCAAGCAGCAGCACGGGTACCTCGTGTGCTTGTTCTCCGGGGAGGACATGTGAGATCGTCCCTACACAAGTGGGCCTGGCTTGTGGTACCCCTTGCCTACATGGTCCTTTTCTGCACCCTGTCTCTCAACCAGCACGCCAGTTTCCACACCTACGCGCTGGACATGGGCCAGTTCGTTCAGGCAATCTGGAACACCGCACACGGGCGCTTCATGGTCAACACACTGAAGCCACCCAATAGCATGGCTTGGCATTTCTCTCCGGGTCTTGCCTTGATTGCACCTCTTTACTCGATGTGGCCGGATGCTCGCTTGCTGCTGGTCCTGCAGACCTTTGCCCTGGCGCTCTCTGGATTGCCAATCTATTGGTACGCGCAGCGTCGCCTAAATGCGTGGTCGGCTGTCATCGTCTTGGCCGCCTACTACTTGGCGCCAAGTCTGCATAAAGCGAATCTGGCGGAATTCCGGCGCATCTCGCTGGCAGTACCGGGCATCGCTCTCGCGTGGTACGGGCTGGTGACAAAACGGTATTCCCGGAATGATTACAGTGTTCGTTCACCTGGTTTCGACCGAGGGACTGATCATCGGACAGCATGATGGCCCCCCTGGCTCTGTGGGGCGATGGCCTGACGTATGGGTGCCAATGGACTTTGAGCGGACGAGTGGCTGGCAGCACAACGAAACCGTCAAGGATGTTCACTACATGACCCTGAATGCCGATGTCACCAACGCCGACGCCACCATAGAGGCGGGCTGGTACGACGCCAGCACCGAACAGCGCCTCACGAACCCGCGCGGAAGGTCAAGCATTGAGATCGGTCGTTTCTCTGTCCGGTAGCGGCCCGGGGCGGGGCTAGCGAGGGCAACCGCCAAGGACTCACACAGAGGAGAAGATGCCGATGAAAGACATACAAGACATCCTTTGGTCGCAGCGAACCCGCGACGAATTCCCCGACTGGGCGGACCGTGGTGCCGTGGTCATCGTACCCATTGGCTCAACCGAGCAGCATGGCCTTCATCTGCCCGTCAGTACTGACACTCAGACAGCGGAATACGTCTCTCGACGGGCTGCCTGCCTGGCCGAGGACTTGCCCGTGTTGGTGACTCCCACTATTCCTTTGGGCGTCTCTCCTCATCACATGATGCACCCAGGGACCATCTCGCTTCGCGTCGAGACGACCCTCCATCTCCTTGCAGACGTTTGTGAGTCGATTATCTTCCACGGATTCGAGCGGATTCTGATACTCAGCGGGCACGGCGGCAATCGCGGCACGATCAGGGCCGCCGCGCTGGAGCTGAAGCATCGCTTGGGCCGTCAGATCGAGGCGTGTTGCTGGTTCGCTTTGGTTCCTGAGGCCATGGAGTCGGTCCGAGAGGGTATTGGCACTAGCATCGGCCACTCAGGCGAGCTAGAGACCTCGGTAATGCTTGCCCTGAGTCCCGAAAGCGTGCGCCCTGATCGCCTGCAGACGGTGCGCGGGGTGAGCGACGACCCGTCCATCGCTACGGCAGCCAAGGGGCAAGCCATCCTGGCTGCTGCGGTGGACGCTGTGGTGGAACTTGTGCGCCGTCTGGCGGCCGCCCCGGGCCGACAGATCGTAGGCGTCGTGACCGTCACCAGGGAATAACGTCGGCGCCTGGAAGACAGCCCGCCAGAGCGTCTCGTCGCTCCCCTACCCCGTCAAAGCCTGGGAATGGAGTTCGTTATGTCCAGCACTTCGGGTCTGTAGCCGTCACCTGGAGCTGATGCCATCTGAGATCCCTCCTGGGTATGGGGGCTAGCCCTGGTTCAGGGCTTCATGCGCGGGCGCGGCCAAGGCGATTCTGCGACGCGTTGCCTGCTGCGCTGGCCAGTGGTAAAATGACCAGGGCCAGACCTTGCAGCCTGGTGATGAACTGGGTGTGCCACGCAACCTCGATGATGGGTCGTGCGTAGAGTGTTTGGCCGCTGGCTTGCCTCTACTCCCCGCCCTCAGGGTGGGATGTTGTGCGTACCCTACCTGCGCCAGCGGCGCCGGTGGAATGGCGATGTTAGACCCGCAAAGGGCTTTGGGCGCTGCTCACGGAATGGCTCGCAGGATGGAAACCAAACCTCTCCCGGTCGGCACGGTGCTCAAAGGCAAATACCGGATCGCTCGTCTGGTGGCCGGCGGGGGCATGGCCTGGGTATACCAGATCGAGGAGCAGCGGCTTGATCGAAGATGCGGCGAAGCCGCCGGGACCAAGCAGATCTGGGCACTCAAGGAGCTGAGAACAGATCGAAGATGTGGCGAAGCCACCCCAGACGACACCCATTCCTTCGAGGAGGCTCGCACGCTCTTTGAGCAGGAGGCCAACATCCTGGTGCGTCTGAGCCACCCCAACTTGCCCAGGGTTAGCGCCTTTTTCGACGAAGGTGGGCGCTCCTACCTGGTGATGGAGTTCATCCACGGCGAGTCGTTGGAGAAGCGTCTGGAGAGGGCCAATGCGCCGCTGATGGAACGCCAGGTGCTCGATTGGGCCATCCAGATATGCGACGTGCTGGCCTACCTGCACACGCGGCCGTCACCGGTCATCTTTCGCGACATGAAGCCCAGCAACGTCATGGTCACCCCAGCGGGGCAGATCAAGCTCATCGACTTTGGCATCGCCCGCACCTACAAGGTGGGCAAGCGCAAGGACACCATCACCATGGGCTCTGAGAACTATGCCGCACCCGAACAGTGGGGCAAGGCCCAAACCGATCCCCGCGCCGACATCTATGGTCTGGGCGCGACCATGTATCACCTGCTCACCAACATGCCCCCCCTGCCCGCCTTCGTGCCCACGCCGAGGGTGCCCGTCCAGCAATACAACCCAGCGGTCTCTGAAAAGACCCAGGCCCTGGTAGACAGGGCCATGGCCGAGGATCGCCAGCAGCGCTATCCATCCGCCCAGGCCATGCGCGAGGCACTGCTCGACTGCCTACCCCGGCGCGAGCGTCGCCGCATCGAGGCCAGGCATCGCCAGATCGAAGATGCGGTCGGAGCCCGAAGGGCGGAGATGCCGCTGCGGGCCGCAGCCGAAGGTGCTCCTGCTCCCCCGACTGCGCCAAGCGCCTATGGCAGGGCGCGGCCAGCCGACCCGACGGCCACCATCGTGCCCGGAGCCAGAGCCACGCCCGTACGGCTGCAGGCTCGCGCTTATGTCAAGCCCTGTCCGGCGTGCGGCATCCTGAATAGGCCCATCGCGCGGTTTTGCCGGAGCTGCGGCCACTGCTTCGTGCCACCTCTGCCACCCGCTCTCACGGTGGTCAGGCCGGCCGGAGCGCGTTGGGAGTTCCCTCTGCGCAAGACCCGCACTCTCATCGGGCGCAGGGGAGGAAGGGAACCAGTGGATCTGGACCTGGGCTACTACGACCCTGACGGCTACATCTCGCGCAACCAGGCGCGCATCACCATGAACCGGCGCAGGTACCGTCTCACTGATCTGGACAGCGCCAATGGCACCTACGTCAATGGCCAGCGCCTGGCGCCCCATGCTCCTCGCCTTCTGCGCGACGACGATAGGATACGCCTGGGGCGGGTGGTGCTGAGGTTCGACATACGGTGAACCGGCGCACCAGCATAGGAGAACAACCACCATGAAGTGTCCAGGATGTGGGCGAGAGAATCGCGCCGGCGCGGGTTTCTGCGCCTGGTGTGGGGAGCGTTTCCCCCAGGATGTCGTCGCGCCTCCTCCTGCGCCACCCACGATAGGCGAGCAACCTGCCGCGCCGTCCGAGGACGATGCCCCCGAGTCCACGACAGAGGCGCTGGCCGCCGCTCAAGAGACTCCAACTTCCGAAGAGGAAGGCCCACGGTCGCCAGAGAGAGCGATTGTGCCCGAGGAGCCTCCTGTGGAAGAGGCCGAAGGTCCGGCAAAGCCAGTCGGAGATCTGGCAGAGCCAGGCGCAGACGTCGCTGAGCCAGACGAATCTGCCACGCAGAAGCCGGTCACGGCACCACTACACCCGGGCGCCATATTGAGCGGTCGATACCAGATTGAGGAGCTTCTGGAGAGCGGCCCAGAGCAGAACGTCTATGGGGCCCTCGACCTCTGCCGGTGCCCGAGCTGCGGACACGATGGAAACGCTCCCGAAGATGACTATTGCCTGGAATGTGGCGCGTCGCTGGAGGCGCGCCCCCGGGCCACAATCGTCGAGCAGTTGCGCCGTGCGCCAGAACAGTACGACCTGCAGTTCAGTGAGGGAGAGCGCGAGTACTACGTGACGGCAGAGCCCGAACAGCAGGCCCAGGAGGAAGACGCGGCTGGCGCGCCTGCGATGCGCCTGCAGTGGGGACGAGCCACCGATCAGGGTCTGCAACGCGACCACAACGAAGACTATCTCGAAGCATGGCTCTATGCGCGGGGGAGCGGGAGCTCGCTGGGCCTGTTCGTCGTCGCTGATGGGCTGGGTGGCCTGGATTCGGGCGAGGTGGCCAGTCGCATGGCCACCGAAGCGGTGTGGGAGGCCCTGCGTCCCACCGTGTGGGAGCCCATCATCCGGGGCGAGACGATGGAATCCGACCAGTTGGAGAAAGCCCTGGCCAATGCCGTGGCGGCGGCCAACCAGGCCGTGTATGACGCGCGCGTGTCGCGCAGCAGTCAGATGAGCACCACCCTGACCCTCGCGCTGGTGGTCAACGGTGTGGCCCACATCGCCAACGTGGGAGATAGTCGAACCTATCTGTGGAACGCAGATGGCCTGCGACAGATCACCAGGGACCATTCCCTGGTGCAGCGCCTGGTCGAGGCCGGAGAGATTGCCCCAGAGGATGTGTACACCCATCCCCAGCGCAACCTGATCTACCAGAGCATCGGCGACCGGCCGGAAGTGCAGGCGGACACGTTCGAGCATCAACTCGTGCCCGACGACCGTCTCATCCTCTGCAGCGATGGCCTGTGGGAGATGGTGCGCAATGAGGGATTGGAGGACGTCCTACTGACCGAGCCGGATCCCCAGCGGGCCGCCGACAGGCTGGTACACAACGCGAACCTGGCCGGCGGCGAGGACAACATATCGGTCATCATCGTGCGGGCCGTCAGGAGCTGAGGCCATGACCGGGTGCAATGTCAGCTACAAAGGAGGCAGCAATGGCAGATGAACTGATCCTGACCACAACCCTGAACAAGACCAGCGTTCCGGTAACCAGAACCCAGCAGTTGGTCTATGTGCTGATCGAGGCCAAACCCAGCGAGATCCTCTCCAAGACGCGCATGAGCCTGAACTTTGGCTTCGTCCTGGATCGCAGCGGCTCCATGCGTGGCGAAAAGATCGCCCGCCTGAAGGAGGCCGTGGAGCTGGCCCTGGGCAAGCTGGCGCCCGACGACTGGGTCTCGGTGACCACCTTTAGCGATAGCGCTGAGGTCATCGCCAAGAATGGCCCCGTGGCCGACCAAAGCACGGTGCTGAGCAAGATCCGGCGCATCCGGGCGGGCGGCGGCACCCAGATGTCTCAGGGCATGAGCCTCGGCCTGCGCGAGGTGTACGGCCAGTTCAGCGAAGATAGGGTGAACCAGCTTCTTCTGCTGACCGACGGCCAGACCTACGGGGATGAAGCCCAGTGCTTGAAGCTGGCCAGGGAGGCCGGCGAGCACAAGATCCCCATCCAGGCCCTCGGCCTGGGAGACGATTGGAACGAAGACCTCCTGGACGAGATCGGCCAGCGGAGTGGCGGAGACTCTGATCTGGTCGAATCGGCCGATGAGATCGTCCCCCTCTTTACTCAGACCGTGGAGCGCTCTCAGAAGGCCGTCGTGCGAAACGCCCAGATGATCCTCCGACTGGTGGCGGGCGTGGTGCCCCGCCAGGTCTTTCAAGTTACGCCGCTGATCTCCAATCTGGGCTACCAGCCCATCGGCGAGCACGACGTGCAGGTGCAACTCGGCGAGCTCGATGCCGAGCAGGGCAAGTCCCTCCTGGTGGAGTTGCTGCTGCCTCAGCGGAGGCCGGGCCGCTATCGTGTGGCCCAGGCGGAGATAACCTACGACCTGCCGCTGCAGAATGTGACCGGGGCCTCGGCCCGCGGCGACATCGTGGTCACCTACACGACCGACCCCCAGGAGTCGCAGCGATACAATGCCCGCATCATGAACCTGGCCGAAAGAGTCACCGCCTTCAAGCTGCAGACTCGTGCCCTCGATCAAGCTCGCATGGGCGACATCGTCGGAGCGACGCGCAAGCTGCGGGCGGCTGCCACTCGCCTACTCGAGCTCGGTGAAACCGATCTGGCCGAAGCCGCCCGCCAAGAGGCCGACAACCTTGAGCAAAGCGGGCAGATGTCTGCCAGCGGCACCAAGAAGCTCCGATACCAGACCCGTAAGCTGACTCAAAAGCTGCCCGACCTTCCCGAGTAGTCTCCCTCGATTCCCTTTGGAAAGGAGCCTTCAATGGACGAGTGTCCCAAGTGTGGAAATGACGTTCAAGCCGATGCCATCTTTTGCGACCAGTGTGGCACCCGCTTGGTGGCTGCCGAGGCCCCAGCCGGTGCGCAGGAGCCAGAGCAGGTGGCTGCGCAAGAGGCCCAGGGCGTTGTCTGCGCGGCCTGTGGCGCGACCAACACTCCTGGAGAGATGTTCTGCGACAACTGTGGCGCACCTCTTGCCGCTCCCCAGCCTGAGCCAGAGGCCGTGGCGGCAGCACAAGCGGAGCCTGCACCAGCGGCCCCGACCCCAAGTGGGCCGGGCGGCCCAAGGACTTGCCCAGATTGCGGAGCGACCGTCGCCGAGGACGACGAGTTCTGCTACGCTTGCGGCGCGGACCTGAGAACCCCGCGCGCAGTGGCGGAACCAAGTGCCGTGGAAGAGCAGCCAGCCGCCGCGCCAGCGCCAATTTCAGAACCGGCCACCGCTGCACCGTCGCGTGCTGCGCCTCCGCCAGCGGCACTCTCAGAGCCGGAGGTGGCACCCAAAGAGTGCCCCTCCTGTGGGGCCAAGGTCGAGCCGGCTGATACCTTCTGCGAGTTCTGTGGTGCTGCCTTGGTGACGGCCGCGATACCTGAGCCGACCGCTCTGCCAGTGACGCCACCCGCGCCCGTCGCGGCACCCGCACCGCCCGCTGTGGAGGTGGGCCCTCGGTTGGTCATCGCGGCCAGCGGGGTAGAGATCCCCCTGCCCTCGGGCAAGGAGGCTTTGGTGGGCCGAGAGGACCCCCTCAGCGGCGTCTACCCAGACGTTGATCTCACGCCGCATGGCGGTGAAGAGGCTGGCGTGTCGCGCCGCCACTTCAAACTGACGCCGTCGGGCTCGCCGGGCGCGCAGTACACCATCGAGGACTTGAACAGCACCAATTTCACCCTGGTGAATCGCCAGCGGCTGAGCCCCGGTGCGTCTGTGGCCATCAATGACGGCGACGAGATACGCGCTGGGAGCCTGAAACTGATCTTCAAGGTGAGCTAGTGACCCGTACCTGTCCCTTTTGCGGCCAAGGAGTGAGACCTCAGGCACGCTTCTGTCCGCGCTGTGGAGAGCGACTGGAGGGGCGGCTGGCGCCCGGCGCTGAACTCGAAGGTGGCAACTACCGCATCGTGCAGTCGATCAGCAAGGGAGGCATGGGGGCGGTATACCTGGCCCAGGACAGGCGAGCCTTTGATCGGCTCTGCGTGATCAAGCAGATGCTAGAGTACTATGATCCCTCTGACCCCGAAGAACGGCTGCGCGCGGAACGGCGCTTCGAGGAGGAGGGTCGCACTCTGGCGGCGCTGAGTCATCCCGGGGTGCCCAAGATATACGCCTTTTTCTCCGAGAATGGTCGCTTCTACATCGTCATGGAACACATCGAGGGCAAGGACCTGGAGTCCTTTGTCACCCACCAGGATGACCAGGGGCAGACCGTGCCGGCCAAGCGTCTGCCTCAAGAGGAGATCATCCGCTACACCATCCAGGCGTGTCGCATCCTCGAGTACCTGCATTCCCAGCCGCGTCCCGTAGTGCATCAGGACGTCAAACCGGCCAACCTGATTCTCGAAAGCCAGCTTGGGTTGGTGCGGCTGGTGGATTTCGGCACCGCCCACACACGTGGCCCAATTGATGCCAGGCCAGGGAATGGATCCGGCGACGACATCTACGGCACCGACGGCTACGCCCCTCCCGAGCAGTACCGGGGCAATCCTGAGCCTCAGTCGGATGTCTTTGCCCTGGCTGCAACAGCGTACCATCTCTTGACCGACGACGACCCGCGCGACCATCCCTTCAAATGGCTCCGGCTCAGCACGCTGCCGCGAGAGCTGGCCCTGGCCCTCGGGCGGGCGTTTCGTGCCAACCCTGAGCAGCGCAGCACGGCGCGCGAACTCCGCGAGGCGCTTGAGGCCCTGGCCACGCCCAAGCGCACGCTGGAGGCATTCACCTTTCCCGGGGGAGACCAGATACGCTCGGTGGGCGCCCTGCCCGCTCTCTGCGACGAGCACTGGGACGCCGCACGCTCCTTTCTCTACAATGGGGACTTTGCGCGGTGGCTGGGCGACATCAACAGGCTCGACCTGGTGGTGGCCGCGGAGGGTATCGTAGAGCAGCACACTAACCATGACGCCGGCCTGGAGGCTTTTCTGCGGCAGGTTGACCCCGGGTTGCCTCGGCCAAGGATGGTTGCCGATCCATCCGTGGTGGACCTGGGCGGCATCGCCCGCGATGCAGCGCTCATCCGAAATGTGACCCTGCTCAACGATACGCGCGGCTATGTGCTGGCCCAGGTCAGCTCGTCCGAGCCATGGATCGACGTGCATCCCGCCACGTTGCATCTGTGGGCTGGGCGGCCGATAGACATACGTGTCCACGTGCATGCCGAGGACCTGCCATTCCGCAGCCAGCAGCGCGGCGTGGTCGCCGTGGAAGCGGAGGGCCTCGATCCGATCGATATCCCGGTCACTGCCCAGGTGTCGCTGGTGCGCGAGGCATGGCGGCTGGCCCGACGAGCAGTGGCGGCGGCGGCTCCCGAGAGTTGGCGCACCATGGTGGCGGGCTGGCGCACGGTCGGCCGCGTGGCGTCGGCCATAGGCCGTCCCTTTGCGGGCCGTCGTTGGCTCCTGTGGGTCGTCTGGCTGGTCCTTGGGGCGGCCATAGGCGTGGGGGCGTGGCGCTTCCCCTCGCAGGCAAGAACCGTGGCCCAGGCGCTGGTGGGAATCGCTCTGGATGCCTGGCCCGACTATGGGCTGGTGGCCAGCTTTGTGATACTGGGGCCGCCATTCATCGTATCGGCGGCTTGGCTCTCCTTCCTGGTCATAGTGCTGGTCGGGGGCGGGTTCTTCGGGGCAGTGAAAGGGGCGTGGAGGTCGTTCTTCAGGTGAACCGCAGACCGCTAGGCGGCTTATCCTTAAATAAGCCAAAGGAGGTAAAATTTGCTGGAACTCAATGTCTGTAACCAATTACATGCACAGCCCAACCCCCTCGATGCAAAATTCGACGCGTATGTGGAAAAGACACTAACGGAGTGGAAAGCCCCTGGAGTTGTTATCTCGGTTGTCAAGGAAGGCGAGCATGTCTTTGCCAAAGGTTACGGCACCCGCAAGTTCGGGGAAAACCTGCCGCCGGACAAGAATACGCTCGTTCAAATCGCATCGAACACAAAGCCCATCACAGCGGCTGCTCTCGCCATGCTCGTGGATGAGGGCAAGCTCTCCTGGGACGATCCCATAAAGAAACACATACCGGAATTCCAATTTTCAGACAACTACACCACGGAAAATATGACCGTACGCGATCTATTGACTCATCGCTCCGGCCTGCCGACATTTTTGGGTGGATGGAATAATCCCGATTACGGTATAAACGATCTCCTGCGTGATCTGCAAGCCCGTAAACCAATAATCGGTTTTCGCGAACGACACGATTACTGCCAAGTCGGTATCGCACTCGCCGGAGAGATTGTAGCGCGAGTGTCCGGAATAAGCTGGGAGGATTTCGTCACAAAGCGAATATTCCAGCCGCTTGGCATGACTTCAAGCTATGCAAGCACCGCTCGCCTCTGGAAAGAACTGGGAGACCCCAACAACGTTGAGAACATCTTCATTCCTGCTCTCAAAAAGGAGGGTGTTGTGTCTTTGGGTGATTGGAGAGATTGTAGTTGCGGATACATCTATGCCCCTGCAGGCGGGGTAATCACTACAGCAGTTGACATTGCCAAATGGATGAAGATGCAGCTTCAGGAGGGTGAATACAACGGCATGCGCCTCATAAGCGTAGAGGCCATCCGCGATATGCGCACACCGCAGATGATTGTTGCACCGTTCTGGGGCAACTCTCGTATCAACTGGGCTGACTTTCATAATCCTTTAGCCCATTTCATTACTTATTGTTTGGGCTGGATATCTTTTGACTATCTGGGCAGGAAAATAGATGAACATCCCGGAGGCTGGATGAACTCGGTTGTTGCGCTGGTTCAGGAAGAGAATCTCGGGGTTGCAGTCTGTACAAACGCAAACTTCTACGATCCAGATGCCTGGGAGAGCCTGCGGATGGTCAATGCATTAAGAATGAAAGTGATCGATTGCTTTATCGGCGAGCCGGAGAAGGATTGGAGTTCCATTTTCCTGCAGATCCATAAGAAGGAAATAGAGAGACAGGCGGATAAATAACACTATAAAAAAAGATAAATGTCTTCAAAACTTTCATTTGATCATTTTAGTGGTTCTCTCGCTAAGTTACTACAGATTGAGCGGCATGGCTGACACCGAAGCCACCCAGGATGGTCACTTGTACTTGAGGCCTCTTCTTCCAGTGAGGACTGCAAGAATTGTCGCCTGAGGTCCAGGCCCTGGGCCCATGCCCGCACTTGCCGCCGCACATACTCGCCCGGCTGCTGACAAGCCAAACAAAAAGTTCGGCAAATCAACTCATGCGTTGCCCCAACTGTGGTCTCGATAACTCGTCGGGCGCCCGTTTCTGCGCACGTTGTGGCGCGGAGCTGGTGGCCCCTGCCCGCGACTCGCTCCAGCCGGGACAGACCATGAACGGCGGCCAGTACCGGATCACTCGGCGGCTGGGCAAGGGAGGTATGGGGGCGATCTATCTGGCCCAGAACACCCAGGCCTTCGACCGGCCGTGCGTCATCAAAGAGATGCTGGCCTATTTTGAGCCGGGCGAGGAGCTCGAAGCCCGACGGCGCTTCGAGCAAGAGGCACGCACCCTCGCCGCCCTCAAGCACCCAGGCATCCCCGACATGTACGGCTATTTCAGTGAACGGGGCCACAACTACATCGTGATGGAGTACATCGAGGGTGAGAACCTGGAGAGCTTTGTCTCGGCGGAGGATAGCTCCGGCGAACGAGTGCGCGGCAAGGCGATCGAGGCGGAAGAGGTCGTGCGCTATGGCGTCCAGATCTGCCGGGTGCTGGACTACCTGGGTCAGGTCAAGCCCGAGCCGGTAGTCCACTGCGACATCAAGCCGGCCAACATCATCATCGATCGCAACAGCCAGCAGGCGGTGTTGGTGGATTTCGGCACTGCCAAGGCCCGCTACCTTCGCAGCCTGCTGGGCAGGCCCGATCAAGATAGAGACAGTGTCTACGGAACCGTGGGCTACGCCCCTCCCGAGCTCTACCGGGGTCAGGCTGTGCCCAAATCTGACGTCTTTTCTCTTGCTGCCACCATGTATCACCTGCTCACCGACGACGATCCCCGCGATCATCCTTTCAAGTGGCCCCAGATGGAGAGGATGCCCGCGCCCCTTCGCCTCATCCTGCAGCACGCGCTGGCCAACGAGGTCGATGATCGGCTGGACGCGGATCAATTCCGTCGCCAGCTCGAGGCCCATCGTGCCTCTCAGGTCGGCACCATCCGGCCCATCACCTTTCCGGAGGGCAACCTGGCCACCACTCTCACCGGCGTGCTGGACCTATCGCTCAGATACTGGGACTATGCTCGACGCATCCTGTACGATGGCAGCCTTGACGCCTGGCTGCGCCATGCTCTGCATGACCCCGTGGCGGCAGATCGGGCAGCGGAGGCGATCAAGGATCATCCTGACGCTCCCAACGCTGGTCTGGATGACTTCCTGCGAGGGCTCAACCCTCGCATACCTGCACCCAGCCTGGCCCTCTCTCCTCGTAGCGTGGACCTGAACACCATCCCTGCGGGCAGGACTGCCGTCGCCACGCTCACGCTCACCAACCAGGGACCTGGTGGCTCGCGCGGCAGGGTCGAGACGTCGGTGCCCTGGCTGAAGGTGAGTCCCGCCACCTACGTGCTGGGGCCCAACGAGAGCTTGGCCTTACACCTTGTGGTGACCGGCACACAGCGCCTTGTAGCCTCAAGGCCCCACACTGCGCAGGTCGTGGTGCGCTCCACCACTGGCCAGTCCGTCGCGGCCAGGGCCCAGTTGCGGATGAGCAGACGCACGGCGCCTCCCAGGGCCGCACGACCGCCGCGAGCCAAGCCTGCCAGAGTCAGCTCGTCGCGCAAGGGGTGGCTGCTCATCCTCGTGCTCGTTGCTCTGGTGCCCATAGGAGTGCTGGGCTACCGGTATCTGATAGGTCCATCGACGGCATCAGCGGAACGGGGCATAGCCGCCCTGCGCCAAGGGGACTGGGGCAAAGCCGCAGGCTTTCTCGGGGCACTTGACCCGCAGAGCGATCGCGACCAGGTGCACCAGGTGGCACGGCTCCTCGACCAGACCACCGTCCTGGTTCCCGGGGGCATCCTGCAGATGGGGTACGCGGAGGGAGCCCCCGACCAGCAGCCAGTCCATGAGGTGCAGGTGTCCCAGGTACACATGGATCGCTTCGAGGTGACCAACATCCAGTACCAGCGCTTCGTGGACGAGACGGGGCGCGCCGCCCCCGGCTACTGGGCGGCTGGGCACTACCCCCGAGGCGAGGGAATGCGCCCTGTCGTGGGGGTCACCTGGGAGGACGCCATAGCGTATGCGGCATGGGCGGGGAGGCGCCTGCCCACCGAGGCCGAGTGGGAGTGGGCCGCCCGGGGAGCGGAGGGCAGGCTCTATCCCTGGGGCAACGACGACCGGGCCACGACACGCGCGCACACCGCAGACCAGGGCGACACGACGGGGCCCACCGATGTTGGCAGCTACCCTCAGGGCGCGACTCTGCTAGGCATCATGGACCTGGCGGGCAACGTGCGGGAATGGACTGCCGATCGCTATGGCCCCTATAGGGTGCCCCATGCTCCCCCCGCCGAGGGCGCCGGAATGGCGGTGCGAGGGGGATCCTGGCGGCGCTACAATGACTATGCTACGGCCCGCGAGCGCGTGGCCAGAGACAGCTACGCCGACGATCTGGGCTTCCGCTGTGTGAGGGACTAGGATAGGGGTGGCGATGGGCTTCGAGCCGCCCTTCGCCGGACGATCCCAGCTAGGATGCCAGGTCAGGGTTGGCTGGCCCAGAGTGGCGCAGCATCACGATGGGGTCGGTCTCGCTCGGGTTGCTAACCACCACGCCGCGACGAGCTGACTCTTCGGTCACAAAGAACTCGTCGCTGGTGAGCTGGCCGAAGCGAATCAGACTTGGCGTCTCAATCGACCAGTTGTTCAGCGTCCCATGGCCCTGCAGCAAGATCAGCCCGTAGCAGGCTTGGTCCACGAGCGTCACACGCCGGCCGGGCAGAATCGTCGTTTCCTTGGCACTGAAATGGGGACTATCGTAGGTGATCCACATGTCCACATAGCCCTGGCTGGTCATCTCATCCACAGGAAGCACGGGCCTGGGCAGCCTGAAATGGTGTTTGTGGAAGTCAGGGTCAAGGTTGGCGTCCCAGTCAAGCATGTCCGCGATGTATTCCAGGTCTTGCTGGTGCTCCTCGGGAACGTCCTTCACCAGGAGGTCCCAGCCGATGGGCCCGTCATTCGCCAGGGACTGGAACATGGCAAAGACGTCGCTGGCAACCTGGGGCTCATATGTGCAGAGGCTACCCGGCGCGTGAAGAACCCCTGCAGGTACATCCCAACCCGTCCCAAGCTCCAGTTTGTAGGCCACGGAGAGATTGAGTATCTCGTTATCTCCTTGATCCCAGTTTTGCAGGCAGGCTATCACCTCTTCGCGAGTCGTCCCTGGTCTCAATCCAAAGAAGGTATAGGGGAACTTGCCGGTGTGATTGTTGAGATGCGCCGGGAAGTAGTAGGCTTCGGGCTTGGCGGTGCGAGACACGCGGGCGGCATCCTTGGCCATCTGGTGCATGTGGTGAGGCAAGGCGCCCATGTTATCAAAGAACTTGGAGTACATGGGCCAGCCACCCTGGGCGCTCATGAGCCTTTCGCCGATGATCGACTCTCCACAAAGGGCGATGGCGTTGCGCAGCAGCACCTTTTGCGTCTGGCCGCCATCCTGAGCCACGATGTAGCTCAAGCCCTCGTCGGGCAGAGTCTCGGGACCGTTGTCTGCCTGGGTGGTAGACGAGAGCCAACGCTCATCGATGCCCCCGCGATGAGCGCCAAAAGCATAGTAATCGTCGGGATGCAGCTTGATCCTGCGACCGGGCACGCACATGACGCGCGGCACCCAGGCAGGCGCCAGGCGCAGGATGCCGGCGCCCTGGTTCAACGCCAGATCAACGATGCTCTCGACGTTCATGCCCACCCCTCAGCAGCAATCAAGTTCAGTCGCTATCTGGCTCATTCCCGGGTGCCTCGATCGCCCCCGATCCAATGGATCATGAGCATCAGCAGAGCAGTGACCCCTACCCCCACACCAAAAGCTCTGGCCACGTCGCGCAGATAGATCGTGAGCAGGTGCTCGGCCCGGGCCCGCGACGCCCGTGCAGCAGCTTCGCGGGCGCGTGATGCGGAGTCTGCTATCTGTTGTGCGAGCTCGCGCGCGCCATCGTCGTCGGGCAAGAGTTCCAGCACCTGCTCGGCCCTGGCCCGTGCCTCAGCCCAGTTCCCCTTATGAGCATAGACTTTGGCCAACAGAGAATGGGCAGGAGCAAAGTCTGGCTGTTGCTCGATAGCCACCAGCAATTTATCACGAGCTTGATCGAGCTTCTCTTCCCGCGCGAGGGCCAAGGCCTCATTGTAGTAGATGGCGTGCCCATACACCAGACGAGCCAGGGCGGAAAGGTCCTGCTTGCAGTCGGGGCATATGGGAGTGTCGAGAGAGACCGTACCACCACAGTAGGGGCAGGTGATCACCTGATCGTTCATGGGAATGTTGCACCTTTCACAGATCCAGGGAACAGCAGGATCGACAGTTGCTTTGGCGCGCGTTCCCGCACGAGGCCCGTTGATTAGTCCTGGCCGGTCTGAGCCGCAGCGACAGAATCAGGTCCGGCAGCGACTATCACCTTGGCCCGGCGAAGGAGGCCGTGTGCCCAGGTATACCCGATTTGCTCCTCGCGTAGGACGGTGTTCGCCGAAACGTCCTCTTGCGCTTCAGTCCCCACAGCATCGCTGGTCTCTGGGTCCAATGGCTCCCCGATGGTGTCGATGGGCGCCACTTGATGGTACTTTAGGATCTCCATAAGTTTCTTGCCCAGGGCTACCACGCTACGTACCAGGCCTGCCTGCTGTGCATCGGTGATGACACCCCAGCGCTCGATGATCTGGGTGATGTCATCCGTCAGCGAGGCGACGTCGAGCAACACCTCGCCCAAGTCGGCAAGAGCACTGAGACGCTCGTCAGCCAGCGACCGTTCGAGCGTTCCCACCTGCTGCAACAGCTCCTTCATGGCTGTGGCAGGGTCCGCATCCACAGCTGCTTGCGGCACCGGAAAGAAGGCTTCGTCAAAACGGAATTGGTCGGCCATCGCTCCCCCACTTACTCGAGACCGCAGGAAACAGTGTGCCCATAGTAGTCGAACGCTCTGGCGCTGTCAAGCACGAAGGATCGGTTTGTGCTCAAGATGTCTTCGGACATAGGGGCAGATCGCGATGCGCCCCTACTGAGCCACGATGCCCGGCTATCATTTTCATCGCCTGACCATAACGCGCAAATCACGAAAGTGTTGTATCTTGTGGAGACAATATGCGTCAGATGAGTGACTTCTGCGCAACCACGGATGTCATCAAGCCCGACGCCACGATCCGAGAGCCAAGCTACAGGTCGGTCTTCAACCGACAGGGAAGGAGCAAGCGGAATGGAAGCTCTTTTGCAGTGGGGTCTTGATCTGATCGGCGCCATCCAGGGTGTTAGTGGGCCGGTCTTGGACAGCATTTTCCGGGCCCTGACTTTCACCGGAGAGGAGCAGTTCTACCTAGTTCTCTTGCCCCTGCTCTTGTGGTGCGTGGACTATGGACTCGGCGTGCGTGTGGCCGCGCTCCTCATGTTCTCGAGCTATCTCAACGTGGGTCTGAAAGACCTGTTCCAGCAGCCGCGTCCCTACCATCTCAACCCAAGTGTGGGGCTCTCCTCCTCGCCTGGGTATGGGCTCCCCAGTGACCATGCCCAGTCGTCTGTTGTGGTCTGGGGCTCTATCGCCGCCTGGACACGCAAGACCTGGTTTTGGGTGGTGGCCATCGCGCTGATGGCGCTGGTCGGCTTCTCGCGCGTCTACCTGGGCGTGCACTTTCCCACAGATGTTCTGGCCGGCTGGACACTAGGCGCTGCCTTGCTCGCCCTCTACCTGGCGCTGCAACCCGGCGTCGTGAAAAGGCTGGTCGAGCTGAGCCTGGGCGCGCAGTTGCTCGTGGCACTGGCCGTGCCCATCCTCCTCCTTCTGATCCATCCGGTCAAGGACGCCACGACGAGAATGGGAGCCCTCGCGGGCATGGGCGTGGGCCTGGTCCTGATGTACCGCTATGTGTCTTTCAGGGCCCGGGGGCGGTGGTGGCAGCGGCTGGTGCGCTTCCTCATCGGCGGTGCGATCGTGTTCGCGCTCTATCTGGGCCTCAGCGCGGTCTTTCCCGGGGAGGAATCGGCGCTCTACCTGGTTTTCCGCTTCCTGCGCTACGGGTTGGTCGGTCTATGGACCACCCTGGGTGCACCGTGGCTCTTTGGTCTGCTGAGGCTGACGGCGGAAGCCGAGGCCCGCGCCTGACCGCATCTCCCCACCCTGGAATCCGCCGCTGACATGGGGAACCGAGCACCAGTCCCGTGGCGCTGTGTCTTGTGAAGCAGGGTTTCGGCCAGCGTTCGCCGGACGAAAGGGGCGATACCGCCATGGAATTCAAGGACCTGGTCGTCACCGTCCTTGCGGGGAACGACGAGAACCCTGACCTCTTGGGGGGCAGTGGGCAACCCAGCAAGTTCTTTATGCCGTTTGGCCACGAAATGGTGGGAGACCGCGTACTCCGGGCCGTGGACGGGCTGAACTGCTGCAAGTCTATCTACCTGGCGGTCCCCTTGGGAAGCGCGAAGAGGCAAGACTTCACCACAGAGCGTCGCTTGCACCTGGTGTCAGAGGGGGCGACCCGCACCGAAAGCGTGATGAACACAGTGCGTGAGGCTGAACGGCAAGGTGACTACGTGGGCGGCGACTATGTTCTGGTCATCACCGGAGACCTGCCGCTGCTTTCTTCATTGGCTCTTGATCGGCTCATCGAAGCCTGTGAGGGAGCGGACGAGGCAGACTTGTACCTGGGCATGATCCCCTATCCGCCGTGGCCGAGGAGTTGCGCCAGGCGTATCAAACCGCCCTTCTGCCCTACTGCAGCGGAGTGTACCTGCACTCAGACGTATGTCTCTTGCGGCCAGATGCTGTGTCCGAGGCCAGTCGCAACCGGTTCGAGGAGTACATGAGCGTTCGCAGGGTACACCTGAACAGCCTTGGCAGCATGCTGAGGGTAAGCATCACCCTCGTGAGGATAGTAGGCCTTCGAAGGTTGTTCCCCCTGGGCCGAGTCATTGTAGGGCTGCGAGCTCGCGACAGGGGCGACCCGGACCGGGCCCTCTCTGCCCTGGAAGGCGTTGACAGGCTCCTGCCAAGTTTGGTCGAGGAGAAGTTCGGGCTAAGGGTGGGTCTGGTGACGGTCCACGAACCGGGGTTAGCCCTCGATTCTGATTATGTCGAGCAGCTCAAGCTCCTGGAAGAGCGGGCACCCTGCATCGCCTGACAGACTTTTCAAGTCCTGTTCGTTGGCACCCCCCAGCCGGCTCCCTATCCCCCGCGACGGAACCGCACCTGGCCACCTGAGCCAATGCCACCAGCACGAGTGGACTGGCCATAGTGGAGGCGCGCTGGCTTGGTGCACTCCAGGTCTCGAGCCGCAGCCTTTGTACACGCGACTAGAAAGTGGTACCATGAGGCTGGCCAAGCGCATCCGAGCGCGGCGGCCTTTGGGAATCGGCGCGCCCTGCCCCATGATGGCAAGAACGTGCCATGCCCCGATAGTTGCGGAGACCGGGGTGGGCTGCTGAGCAGTGCACTCTTCTCGCGCGTCCTGCTGGCCATTCGAGCACCCGACCGGTGGAAAGGGTGATCTGTGAACAGAAGAAGTGTTGTCCTTGCCGTTACTCTGACCCTGGCCGTCATAGCGATCGCCGCTGTCGCCCTGGTATCGAGAAGAGCGTGGCGGGCCAGAGAAGCCTGGTCTCGCGAGAGCCCAGCGGTGGTATCCCCCTCGCATCTCCCTGGCCAGTCACCGACCGGGGACTATCCACTTCCTCCCGCAACGCGCAAGTCGCCGGCGCCGGCGTACCCTGTGCCCATCACTGCCTCGCCGACGCCAGGTGCGTCGCCGCCTCAGGAACGGCTCTACTTCCCCAGCATCAGCAGCGCTCGTCCGACGGCAACGAGCGTGCCCGTCGCCCTGGCCACACCCCGCCCCAAGCCAACGCCCACCCCCACGATACCCTGGCCGGCGCCTTTGGCCGCACCGGGGAGGAGCAAGCTGGGAATCCACGTGCAGTGGAACTGCTCTCACGAGATCATGAAGTTCATCCGGCTGATGAAGCCGATCTTGGTCAAGTCGGCCGGAGATCTCGGGTTCCTGGCTGAGACCAAGGAGGCCTCGCCTTCGACCGTAACCATGGCCCGCTTCACTGGGCATGAACAGAGGCAAGATGGGGATCCCATACAGGCGGCGCGCGCCTTCGTGAACGCCCATCTGGAGGAATACCTGAAGCATCCGGCGGTGGACTACTGGGAGGGCCACAACGAGCCCGACGTACGTGGTCGAATGGCGTGGTACGCCGCTTTCGAGGTCGAACGCGTGCGCCTGATGGCCCAGTATGGCCTTCGCGCGGCGGTGGGCGGCTTTTCCACCGGCGTGCCCGAATGGGAGGATTTCGAGGCCTTCTTGCCCGCCATTGAGGCCGTCCGAGAGCACGGAGGCATCCTTACGCTCCACGAGTACGATGCTCCGGTCATGGATCGCTCGGTGGGCGCGGGGCTGCCCGGTCGCCCGGGGCTTCCCGATCGAGGGGCGCTTGTTCTTCGC
>SDBU01000441.1_pt1 | contig 58121 bp, 96 predicted proteins | sample 2277071 | NCBI WGS metagenome assembly SDBU01 (sample SAMN10397929, study PRJNA504765) | marine sediment metagenome | isolation source: marine sediment core GS08_GC12, 126 cmbsf | place: Arctic Ocean: Gakkel Ridge, Loki's castle | collected 2008 | reverse complement strand
CCGCGAAATACATCGAGACTCCTGAACATCCCTTCTGGTCGTTGTACCAGCATTGCTTTCACTACGACCTCGAAACGCTGGATCTCTTGTTGCATTTGGAGGGATTCGAAAGGAGACGAAAACTTCCGTCATCGCAACCCGACGAGATGCTGATCATCGCCGAAAAGAAAAAGGAAAAGTCATGATCCAAAAGTGGGTCGTTGAGCAGTTTGGGGTCGCCGTTGCGGGCGTCCTGTCGAAATTCAAGGACCAGATTATCGATCTCGACCCGGATTTGGTCCAGATCCCGTTGCATCTGAACCGTCCTTCTCCTGACGATTGCAGAGCAATCATCGATTCGGATACAAAGTTGATCGGCAAGTTCATCCTGCCGGCAGGCGTAAACAGCGTTCCGTACCCAGAAATGAAAGAGGTACTCCAGCAGTATAAGGGCCTCGTGCAAATCTGGGATTTCGGAGGGGAGCCGGAGACTCGTCCCGATCAGCCCGGATGTCGATTTACTGGGGAAGAATGGGAGCTTGTTCGTCAAGTCAAGACGTTTTACGAAACGGCTAAGGGCATCGATCCGGACAATGTGGTCGGGGGTTGCGGGTGGATCACTCCTACATTCAACGGTGCTTTTGGAAACGAAGACCGAAGCCCGTTCTTCAGGAACTGCTTTGATCTGGGAATCGGAGATTCTCTGGACTTCATCAGCACGAATTTCTACACCTACGGGTACGGAGGGATGAAGAACATCGTAATGGGAATCTCGAAGATCAAAGAAGTTCTTTCTTGGTACCACGTACAGAAGCCGGTTGTCGTTGCCGAATGCGGAGTTCCCTGCGCCGGGGATCCGAGGTTTCTCCATATTATCCAGACTCCTGAGCGCCAGGCCACTTCGCTCGTCAAGCAACATATCCTCTTCAACTCGGTTGGGATCGATTATGCGATCTGGTTTGCCCTGAAGCATCTGGGATGGGGACTTCTGGATACGAAAGGAAAGCCGAGACCGAGCTATTACGCGATGCAGACGATCAAGGATCTCCTGAAGGGAGCGATCTTCAAAACGCAGATGAAAGCGTATCCCAGTCGAACAGTCGAAGAGCGGTGGTGTACTGACGAGATCAACTGGTTTGTCTTCTCGAAGGCTGGAAAGGAAATCCATGTGATCTGGACTACCGAGGGATTGGAGATGGACCGAGAGTTTCGATTCCCGAATGTCCAGGTTTTCAATTGGGAAGGTCGACCGGCACTACCGGAAGGCTATCCAAGAAATAAAGTGAAGTTGTCCGACTCGCCGCTCTATTTCATTGCGGACCCGGGCGAGCTTCACTCGTATAATTTTCTCCTTCTCTGAAAGAGGTGTAACGGCATGGCAATAATAGTAGAAGCTACTATTGGAGTTGGCGATCTCCCGATGGGCATAGATGTCGATGAGGGCGCTGGAAAAGCATTTGCAGTGAATCGAGGTTCGAATTCCGTTTCAGTGATTCATACGCCTTCAAATACCGTGAGTGCTACCATCGCGGTAGGAGGCAGTCCGAGTGTTCGCGGCGTTTACTGTAATGAGATCGCAGATAAAACCTATGTGACGGCTTACAACGATGATGAATTGGTTGTAATCGATACTCCATCGAATACGGTGAGCGCAAACATTGGGGTCGGAGACGGTCCTCGAGGAGTTACCTGTGATGAATCCGCTGGAAAATGTTATGTGACGAATTATCTTGCCGGTACGGTCTCCGTGATTCACGTCGCCTCAAATACGGTGAGCGCGACTATCGGGGTGGGAGTAAATCCCTACGAGATCTGTAATAATGGAGGGATGATTTACGTCGCGAACGAGGGTTCTAACACTGTTTCTGTGATTGATGTCGCTTCAGATACTGTGAGTGCGACAGTAGAGGTTGGGAATACTCCCAAGGAACTTGATTGTGACGAAAATGCTATGAAGATTTTTGTGGCGAATTATGACGATGGTACGGTCTCCGTGATTCATGCTGCCTCCAATACGGTGAGCGCTACTATCGGTGTCGGAGACGGTCCTCGAGGAGTTTGTTGTGATGAGACCGCGGGGAAGACCTTTGTCGCCAATTGGAACGATGCCTACGATTCTGTATCGATCATTCACACGGCTTCCAATACCGTGAGTGCAACAATCGATGTCGGCAATCGTCCCTTCGGAATTTCCTGCGATGAGACTCTGGAGAAGGCTTTTGTGAATAACGAAGCCAGTGATACCATCTCAGTGATCAGCGGATACAACGGATGTTAAACTGAAGAAAGGACTGAAATTGAACTCGAAAGGACTGCCTACGAAGTCGCTCGTGGACATAGTTATTCCGTCTAGATTGACCTTGACCGACTCGCCGCTCTATTTCATTGCGGACCCGGGCGAGCTTCACTCGTATAACTTTCTTCTTCTCTAATGGAGGTGAATAGACATGGCAACCGTGGTTGAGGCCACCATTGGTGTTGGTGATAAGCCGTATGCAGTGACGTGCGATGAAACTTCTGGTAAAACCTTTATTCCCAACTATGGCGATCATACTGTCACGGTAATCCATTCAGCCTCGAATACCGTGAGCGCTACTATTACTGTTGGGGATGGTCCTTGGAATCTTGCTTGTGATGAGACGATTGGAAAAGCGTTTATCAGTAATTACACCTCTGAGAATGTCTCAATAATTCACATCGCATCGAACTCAATAAGTGCGACGATTGAAATAGGAGACCATCCCGGCGGAATAACTTGTGATGAAAGTCGCGAAAAAACTTTTATTACAAGTTATGCTAAGGTAGTTTGGGTTATTCATACACCCTCTAACACAGTCAGTGCAACAATCGGAGTAGGTAATGGTCCTCGTGACATCGCTTGCGATGAAATCGCAGGTAAAGTCTTTGTAGTGAACTATGACGATCATACTGTCACGGTAATCCATTCAGCCTCTAACACAGTCAGTGCAACAATCGGAGTAGGTAATGCTCCTTATTTAATCGCCTGCGATGAGACTGCTGGAAAGGTCTTCGTTACGAACGATTCTGATAATAATGTATCGGTTATTCACACTGCTTCCAATACGGTAAGTGAGACAATTGGAGTTGGACAATATCCTACTGGAGTGGCTTGTGATGAAACCGCTGGTAAAACTTTTATTACGAACTACAATTCGGGTACGGTCTCAATCATTCACACGGCTTCGAATACTATCAGTGAAACCATCGGGGTTGGCGTTGGCCCTAGCGCTGTATGGTGTGATGAGACCGCTGAGAAAGCCTTCGTTGTGAATTATGACGTTGATTCCGTTTCCGTAATCAGCGGATACAACGGGTGCTGAATTGAGAAAGGACCTGAAATTGAAAACGGAAAATCTGACTCTGAAGCCGCTCGTGGACATTGTGATCCCGTACTGGAATCAACTTGGCCTGACGAAACAGTGCGTCCGCAGTATCTTCTCCTATACCCGGGTACCCTACAAACTGATCCTGGTCGATAATGGGAGCGATGTCTTCGATGAAGATCTCTTCGAGATGGAACGGTCAGGGATCCGGTTCATCCGCAATAAAGAAAATCTCGGGTTTGTCAAGGCTGTGAACCAGGGCCTACGTGAAACGATTGCACCGTTCGTCTGTTTTATGAACAACGATATGGTCGTATCCGAATTTTGGCTCACGAGGATGTTAGCTCATCTCGAAGCGTATCCTGAAGTCGGTGCGGTGGGACCTTGCTCGAATTACGTGATGTGGAAACAGAAGACTCAATTAGCGGGGGATACCGGTAAACTCACTCCAGAGGAGATCAACAAAGCCGCTCAGGAGAATTACGAAAAGAGCAAGGGGCAACTTCTCGATACCAAGCTCCTGATCGGGATTTGTGTTTTGATGCGAAGAGAGGTCATGAAAAAAGTTGGTCTTTTGGACGAGATTTACGGCATTGGTTGTAGCGATGATTTTGATTATTCCATCCGAATAAGGAAGGAGGGTTGGAGACTCGGTGTCGCCAGAGATGTTTTTCTGTATCACTATGGGCATCAAACCTTCGAAGAGTTAAAGAAGACTCCCGATTTTGATTTTGATAAGCAATTGACCGGCAACCAGGCGATTCTGAGAGAGAAGTGGGGAGATGAAGAGGTCGATGACCTATTCAAAGAAGACAACAGCTTGGCTTTCTGCCTGATTGTGAAGAACGAAGAGCAAACGCTTCCGAGGTGCTTAGAACACGTGAAGGACATCGCCGATGAGATCGTGATCGTTGATACAGGCTCGACAGATCGGACAAAGGAAGTCGCCAGAGAGTACACCGATAAGGTCTTCGACTTCGAATGGTGTGACGACTTTTCCGCTGCTCGGAATTTTGCATTTTCCATAGCCGAGTCGGGATGGCTCTGTTGGCTTGATGCCGACGACTACCTGCAGGTCAAGCAAGCTGAAACGATCAAAGAGCTGACCCAAAACTCGAATGGGGCAACTGCCTTTGCTTTCCAGACGCATTGCCTCGGTGATACCGGAGAGACGCTTCTGGTCAATACCCGAATTCGTCTGATCAGAAACCGGATGAGCTATCGTTTCCTCCACCGTCTGCATGAAACTCTCGATTTGAGAGGAGATCCTTTCAAGACGGTCAATCTTCCCATAGTCCACGGCGGACCCGAGATCGCCAAAGTCAAGGACAAGAGCGGACAACACGAATTCAATCTGGGTATTCTTCTGAAGGAAATTGAAGAGAAGTCAGAGGACCTCTTCGTCAACTTCAATCTCGCTCGGGCCTACAAAGGAGCGGGTCGAACTCAAGATGCAATTGTCAGGTACAACTTGATTCTGGACTTGGATCCGTACAAGGACAACTTCAGGTACTTGGCTTGCCTCGGTCTGGCCGAGTTGTATCTGGATGAGAAGGATTTCGATCAAGCTATCGAGTTCGGATACGACGCGGTCAAGTGTACGAACTTGCGAGCCGAGCCGTTCTCGATTATTGGATTGGCTTACTACTATAAGGGCATCTTTCATAAAGCCATCGCCGCTTTTGAAAACGCAATCCAGTTGAAGCCACAACTCGATACCTTCATCCCCCTGGATATGGGGACCTACAATTTCAAGTCGCTCGTAAATCTCGGCAGTTGTCATTTTAATCTGAGACAACTCGATAAGGCGATAGAATTCTACGAGAAGGCTCTGAGTTACGATCCTCTGTCGGAAGATGCGAGAAGAAATCTGGCTGTCGTCCGTGATGCAAAACAAAAGCAGAATCTACGGCTTATACGACCGAGCGCCGAGGAGGTAAGCGAACATGGCAATCGTAGTTGAGGCTACAATCGGAGTGGGGGCTGGTCCAATTGGATCTGCTTGCGATGAAATCGCGGAAAAGACCTTTGTGGGAAGCTCAGGACAAAGTTTAGTTTCCGTTGTTCATTCCCCATCGAATACTGTAAGTGCTACAATTAACGTTGGAACTTTTCCTTGGGGAGTAGCGTGTGATGAGACGGTTGGGAAAACATTTGTTGTGAATAATGGTTCTGGTAATGTCTCTGTGATTGATACAGCATCAAATTCAGTGATCGCTACTATCGAAGTGGGAAGTAGTCCCGCAAGGATCGCATGTGACGAGATTCTCGGAAAAACATTTGTGACAAATTATGCTTCTTCAAATACAGTATCGGTAATCCATACCGAAAGCAACACAGTGAGCGCGACTATTGGTGTTGGGGATACACCTCGTGGTATCGTTTGTGACGAAACTGCGGGAAAGACATTTGTATGTAATTACAACGATAGGTCTATATCGGTAATTCATTCAGCATCAAATACAGTCTCTGCAACGATTGATGTTGGGAGGAATCCGGTAGGAGTGGATTGTGATGAAACTGCGGGAAAGGTATTTGTAGCAAATTACTCTGATTTTTCTGTGTCAGTAATTCATACCGCATCAAATACAATTTCTGCAACAATTAGTGTCGGAAGTGGTGTGCAGGCTGTAGTTTGTGACGAAACTGCCGGGAAAACTTTCGTGGCAAACTTTGGTGTTGCTTCTGTGTCAGTAATTCATACCGCATCAAATACTGTTTCTGCCACAATTGGTGTAGGAACTTCTCCTGCTTCTGCGGGGTTAGCCTGTGATGAATCACTTGAGAAGGTTTTTGTTGCAAATTATGGTTCGAATAATGTTTCAGTAATCACCGGTTACAATGGATGCTGAAAGGAGGTTCTGATGGAAGTGATTACCCGGGCGGCTCCGACGATCAGTGGTAGACTGCATTTGGGAACGTTGTACAATGCACTCCTGAATTACGCCTATGCCAGGCAGAACGATGGGGCGTTCTTTCTTAGATTGGACGGACAGAAGGTAGGCGACGAGCGCAGGCGGGTTGGTGAGCAAATCATCGTGGATCTGGAGGCTTTCGGGATGCGTCCGGACAAGATCATCTGGCAATGCGACAGGAAAACGTTGTACCGAGAAAGGATCGAGGGGATCTTGGACGATCCGAGGGTATATGCTTGCGATTGCACAGTCGGAGACATCTTCGAGCGCACACGCTTTCAAACGACAACGATGAGGGCGCTGATCCGGGAAGAAAAGTACCCGGGCCCGTGTGAGATCCGAAGGATCAAGGTATTCGATGCCAACAGAAAGACGGTCCGTCATGATATGGCGACTGCGATGAAGGCATCGGCCAGCATCGAGGCAGAAGGGCATGAAGCTCGATTCGTTACGGACGATTCAGAGAACTTCTGGAATCCGTATGAAGTCGGAGCGTTGGGCGACCGGCATGCGCGCTTGACTATCGATCTCGGGAGAAAGGTCTGGGTCGGTGCGATGGAAATTCAATGGAATTTCTACCCGGTGAAATCTTACAGGATTCGTATCCCGGACGGACTGTGCATCGGAGACCTCGTTGCGGTCTCCCGACAGAACAAATTCGTCGTACCCACGAGAACAGAGGGAGCTTACGAGGGCGCCGTCGCCGACCAGCTTTCGTTTACTCCGGTCAAGACCCGTTTCATTGTATTCCAGGTCGATCAACCGCACTACGAGATCAAACGAGAGTATTGCTACGATGACCATTGCAGAGATCTAAAAAAGGAGAAGGCTTTGCGCAACGCTCGGACCGTTCTGAGGGTCAAATCCAAGAAGCCAAAGGATTTTCAGTCCGGAGCACCGCTCGACGTTGCGATTTACTTCAATAGGCTCCCGGATCTCTGTTTTACTTCTGCGATTGACGATCAGGAGTACGGAATTTCTCACGTGATCAGGGGATCTGACATCGAGCCCTTCGCGCAACTGGAAAAGGCTGCCGGGAGACTCCTTGGGTACCGACCGAACAATCTCTTTCACGGAATGGTGGTCGATAACCGGGGTGTCAAGCTGAGCAAATTCGTCGAAAGCCAGCCGGCAGTCGAGAAATTGGAGGCCGGGTCGTCCCCGAATGAAGTATTGACGAATCTTGCAAAGAGCGCGGGGCTTATCTCGTGGAAATCCGACCTGCTCAGCCTTCCGCAGTTGGTTGAGGCCATCGATTTCAGTAAGGCGTTCTCTACGTTGCCTATAAAGCCCAACTTCGAGTATCGCTACGATTGGTAGGAAGGAAAATCTGATGATACCGAAACCGTTCAAGGATGTCCTGACTTTTTGCAAGAAACCGGAGGGAAGTCTGCTGGTTTCGACTCACCCTCCCTGAGTTTCTTCGTATCCGACGCGCCGAGGGTCTGGCAGGGAGCTTTCAAGGACGAGCCACTCACCTTGACGCGGTTCGCCCGGGCCGTGGCCGTGAATTTCGTGCTTCTGAACTACTGGAAAGGGCTGAGATTCCTTGTTTGGCGGTTAAATGCTTTCGATTTTGAGGAAGCCGAGATGATCCACTGGGCCAAATTTAAGCCTTTTCTCCTGTGGCGGAAGTTTTTTTCAAAATTCGGTAAAAAAACTTGGGGGAAAAAATTAGCCCGGGCACGTCGTGCCCGGGCTAATTTCTTTTCAATGTTAGGACAGTCACAAGTGCCTAACGGTACAGGAAGCTCCCAAATTTATGCGGGGGTAGTTGACAATTTTCTTCGGACCTCTTCCCTTGTGGCCGTGGCCGTCCCCAGCTTACCGACAACGATCCCCGCTGCGACGTTTGCCAAATAAGCCGCCTCGATCGGTTCTGCCTTGCACAGCATCGCCAAGGCGAAGTAGGTCGCCACGGTGTCCCCGGCGCCCGAGACATCGTAAACTCCCTTCGCGTGTGTGGGAATGTGAGTTATCACAGGCTCCTCCCGCTGGAACAGGGACATACCGTGTTCCCCCTTGGTGAGCAACACGGTCTTCGCTTCTACCTGATCCAATATCTTCAGTCCGCACTTCGTTATGTCTTCGTCCGTCTCCAACTTCATCCCCGTAGCTTCCGCAGCTTCCTTCCGGTTCGGTGTGATGTAGTCCGCTCCCCGGTATATCTGGAAATCCTTTGACTTGGGATCTACCACTACCGGCTTCCAAAGATTCCCTCGAGTAAAATCTATGATCCAACGCATCATCTGAGGCGTGATCACCCCTTTCAGATAATCGGATACGATTACTCCGTCTATGGAAAAGATATGGCCCTCGATAAAATTCAGCATCGTTTCCAGTGCCGACCCGGCCACTTCTTTGTATTCCTCTCGATCCACTCGGACTATGTGCTGATTGTTTGCAATGATTCGAGTTTTTGTAGTCGTAGGGAGATTCGGATCCGGCACGATCCCTCCCACGTACATCGATTTACCGTGGAACAGTTCCACCAACTTCCGCCCTTCCGTATCGTCTCCGATTCGTCCCACCGCATACGCTTGCGCACCCAAGTCGTAGATATTTCTGACCGTATTGGCGGCGCCACCCGGGGAAGAAATCTCTTCTATCACCTTGACTATGGGTACCGGAGCCTCCGGAGAGATACGATCAACCTGACCCCGAATGAAAACGTCCAGCATCATATCTCCCACCACCAGCAGTTTTATCCCATCGAATCCCTGCATAATGGACTCAGATCTATCCCTCGAAACAAGTTGCTTCTTTTTTCGGCTCATGCTCCTTTCTCCTTCTTAAATAACTGGATGAGAAAGTCGAGTAAAGAACAGGCGATCCCGTCGAGTACCAACACGGACCATACGAAAATGCTAATCACGTCGTGCCTCCTGTCTCCAAAAGTGCTTCGACTGAGTTAGCCATTTCGATTCCTTCGACAAAGCTCCAGATTCCCAGAGCGTGCGCCCAAGCAATTTTCTGAATCAGGATACCCTTTTTAAGATCAGTTGCGACCTCATGGTTTGAGATGAACGCTGCCTCCGTCAAAATTGCGACCGGCCCCTGATCTCGGAGGACTCTGAGGAATGCCAGGTTTATGCTTTTCTTAACACCCCGATTTCGAAAGGAGAGGGTTTTCTTGAATCCTTCCAGGAAATGCAGAGAGGCCAGACGTCCTTCTTCATCTCCGGTACAGTGCCAGACCTCGGAACCGTTGACTCTTTTGTCCCTGAACGAGTTCAAGTGTATTTCGATGGCAAGTTCGATGAACGCCCGACGATGTTCCGCCCGGATGATACGGATTCTCTCCTGCAAGGTCGCCGGGGGGATATTGACGACTTCGATGGAAGTGAATTTGAGCATCGACCGAAGTGCATTTTTGATCAGCCCAACGGCTTCAAACTCAGTGATCCCGATCTTCTTATTCACCGCTCCGGGATCGCACTCGTAATCGCAGCCTTGGTCATTGCCCGAGATCTTTCGGTATCCGTGCCCGACTGAGATTGCAATTCTCTTAGGTTTCATTCCGCAAGGACTCCTTTCCTTTCCAACACTCAGCGCACACTCTTAGCCATTTCCCTTCAATCGGCTTGGGATACATATGACTTTTTTTTCTTTTCCTACAGAGACCACACCACTTCCCGAACTCTTGGCTTACTCTTGTCTTCCGAATTTTTCCGACAGGCACCAGTAACTCCTCATACGAGTTGATTTTATCCGGATACTCCTTTCGAATCAGAATTCAATCCTGAATTGAATGATACTTATCCAGTATCTCCTGTTCACCGACAGCAACCATCCGCATTGATTCCCAAGAGCCGATTCCTCTTACTGAATATCCGTAATTCTTAATAGTCTCGTTGATTGCATCAACCATACGTGCCTGAGCATCACTACTTCTCGCCATACCAGTCTTATCACAAGTGCCTAACGGTACAGGAAGCTCCCACATTTATGCGGGGGTAGTTGACATAGAATCAACAAAAGATCATCCGTATCCATTGGTCATCTCTCCTGCTGTCATTGCTCTCTCCTTGTCTCCAATATCAATCGGTTCCAGGCTGATAATTTTCGAGTGGCTACCGCCAAAGGTGAATCATAGGCTTTTTTGGCTTCGCGGATTTTCTTTTTCTCTGCTACTATCATCCTTGCCTTTTCCTTTTCTTTTTTACCCTCCATTCTATTCCAACAAGTCCGACAGGCGTTTACATCTTTCAGGTAAAGGTCCTTCTCTATCTCGCGTGCCTCCCAATTTTCTGCATATACTGTCGGCCAGGGGATACACCATGCGCTTCCGAATTGTTCGTTGACCATGTGAATCAGGGTCTGATCCCACTTATCTTTCCCTTTTATCTTTACGAGAATTTTGATTTTCATCTTTCTACCTCTCTAAAGTTTCTCGATCTGGGAAACGCCGTCAATCTCTCTAATCCCGTAGATCTCTGAATTTCTGAGAAGCTCGGAATCGTAGGTTGAAACTATTATTTGTGGGTATACTTCCTGTAGCTTCTCGAGGACTCCCGAGACGTTCAGCGAGATTCTGGGATCCGTTTTGCTCGTTGGCTCATCCCAAAAGCAAAACTCGAGCTTGTCGTAGTTTTTCATCTGATTGTAGTAAAGCAAACCCGCCCGCAGGGCAATTGATACGCCCTGACCCTCTCCCCCGCTCAGCTCGTGCGCTTCTAATTGCACTCCGTTGACCTCACATAGGATCCCCAGGCTTTCTCTGGTCTCGTCCCTGGTCTTCAGCGCCTTCTCCGTGACAAACGAGAGTTTCATATTTTTTCCGGTGTCAGCGAAGACAACGTCGAGATATTCCTGAATGATGCGTTCGAAGATACCGAGTTCATATTTCAGGAGTAGCGCCTGAGCGCCCCTTCGAGAGAAGCCGTCTTCGAGGGTTGTCCAGATTTCCATTTCAGCGTCAGAGATCACGATCTCCCTCCCGACACCCTTGAGTTGCTCTTGGACCCGGTGGTTTTCCTCCGCGTTCTGCTGAGCGATGGTCAGGCTCCGTCGGGTGCTCTGGAGCTGTCCTTTCAGAGCGGAATTCGCCTCGTTTGCCTTCGACCACCGTTTTCGGAGTTTATCCAAGGTGGCGGGGAACTCTTTCGCAACCGGATCGATCTGGGTATCAGCTTCTTCCCCTCTGAATTTTTCGATCCGCTCGACCAGTTGACCCCGTTCGCGTAAGGTCGACTCGTGAGTCGTTCTCCGAAGCTCGATGGATTGTTTCAGATTCAGCAGCTTACGCTCGTTTTCTTCAAGACCGCTGAATCGCTCGAGTTTTCCCAGAAGAACCGAAACCGCGCTCTCTCGCTCTTTGACGGTCGCTTCGGCGTCTTCCAGTTTTTCACTGATCGCATCAAGCGCCCGGGACATATCGGGTATCGCTCTCTTGGCTTCGGCGGCATCCTTCACGAACGGACAGACGTTCTGGAGTTCCTCATCGCAAGGGACATCCTCCAGGATCAAAACGACTTTTTTGAGATTTTGAAGGACCGCAAATTGCTCGATCCGCTTCGCTTCGACTCTTCCCCTTGCGTCCTTTGCCTCGTTGCGTTGTTCTTGGACAACCCGAAGCTCTTCTTGAAGACTCAGTTTTTGTGCTTTCTCGTTTTTCAGCAACTCCAACTGTAGCGGATCGAAAGTTTCTTCGACGTATTTCTCGATGTCTTCGAGAACCTGTTCGAGGCGCTTTTGTTCTGTTTCCCGGTCCCTCTGTAATTTCAGCAACGCTTCGATCTGGAATTGAACTTGAGCAAACGATGCCTTCAGGTCGTTCCCCTCTTGAGAGATCTCCGTCAGCTTGCGACTTGAGACGGCCAGCTTCTCCTCTTGAGTCCTGATAGACTCCTCAATCTCGGCAACCGAGATGGTCTCCTTCTGTGAAGTCTCGATAAAGCGATCTTGTACGAATGAGAGTTGTTGCTTGACCTTTCGGTTGCGCTCCGTCTCCTTCTGACGCTCGGCCTTCGAGGCGTAGTAAAGCAAATCAAATTCGGTGAACAGCAACGGGGAGAGCAACGAGCCGAGTATCTCCCTTCGCTCCTCTTGGCTGGCTGTGATCAGAGATTGGCCGGTCTGAGTTGCAAAGTTCGTGGTCAGGAAGATTTCATAGGGCGGAAGAATCTGATCCAGCACTTTTTTTGCATCGGCAAGCCTGCCGGAGCTAAGCTGAACCCATTGACCTTTGCGACTCTCGGAGACAAAAACCCGATGCCCGGTCCCGGTGACATTATCGCCCTGTTTCCAAGTCCTGGCGACCTTCAACCTCTGTTCATTCTCTGTGATCACTACTTCGACCAGACATTCTCCTCTGCACGACCGGGATGCTGATCGAAAAACGTTTGCATCCCTCGAGGGACACATCCCATAGAAGGCGAGAGGAATCGCTTCGATGAGCGACGTCTTACCGCTCCCCGAATCTCCAACGAAAGTCAGGATAGGGACGTCCGGGAACTCAAACTCTGTGTCCTGATGGTTTGTTACATTTTTGAGTCGTACACTTTCGATGCGCATGTTGGGTCTCCTTGTCAACTTTCCATCGGGTTTCGGAATCTGTTCGGTATGCGTCCGGAATGATGGCTACTTTTTTTTTCTTCCTCGATGTCGTCGAATTCAAACTCTTTCCGGAGTGCCCTTACTATCGCCTCCGAAGCTACGTCGTATGCCCATCTGCCGATACTCCCGCTTACGGCTGTCCTGAGAGTTGGATCTGGTATTGCTCTCACATAATCCTCAACCGTCATAGGAAACAGTTTAACGGGATAAGGATTCGGTGGGATGTTTTCCACAATGCGACTGATTACACTTTCCATATCAGTTCTCCTCAAAATAAGATGACTGTCCCATCCACTCCCACGGCTCTCTTCTCTATTTCCCTTCTATCCAGTTCCGCGCTTGCGTCTTCTGGATAGATATTCTTCCATTGTCGCGGCACGTCCCGCCGGCGTTCTATGACCTCCTCGTCTGCGCCAATGAGATCGGAGGATATTCCCATGACATCGCGGAATTTTTGGAGATGCGGTGGTGTGACCGACTGATCAAAATTCGTCATAACGGAAGTTCCCTCGCTTTGATTTTCTCGAGGTGAAGTAACTGATCCAGGAGGCGCACAGCCTCCTCCCATTCCCGGCGGCGTCGAAGGCATCCATCGAGAATCTCTTAGCGACTTTCGCCGGAAGTTCCGTGCTTCAATTACATATCTTCTTCATTAGTTCCCTGAAGTTCTCGCTCACCGCCAGACGAGCTGTTTCGCTATATTGTCGAAGATGCGAAGGAGATCGGGCTGGGTATCCCCAGGGTCTGTCACTACGCCAACTTCCCCTTCTATTTGCGGAGATGCGATCTGTCGATCTAAAGCCTCCAGTCGTAATTCACCAACCCGATTCACTAAGTCGGCGCACATCTGCTCAGTCACACTATAAGCAGACATTTTCAGACGCAGAAGCTCGCTATATACATCACGCCAAGTTGCAACCTCCGCCTCCAATTCTCGAATCCGACATTGCTCCGGTGAGATTGGCATTGCTATCTCCTCTGTTGCACTGTTCAGAAATTATCCCCCGATGAGCAATTGATTCAGAAGACTATTCGCTGCCTCCCATTCCCGGCGGCGTCGCAGATGGGCATCGAGAACATCTTGGCGATTTCGTCCTGATTGCCTATATTCTTTCTGCATCATCGCTTTGTCAAGACCTCTAAAAGTATGTTGTGCCCTCTCCAAATCATCTTCTTTCGCATCTGCCACGATTCGATGAAGTGTATCTCTTGCATCCTTCATCTCGATCTCCCCCGCATCATGAGGATTCTCATACTCTGTTAAATCCTCGAAGCCACAGTTCTTGAGGATCGTTACAAACTGTTCCTCTGTGATGTTCTGGCTATCAACCTCGGCGAGACAATCAATGAGATCGGTAAACAGGGACAGAGCACTCCATGCATCATCGTAAACACCAAGCTTCGGAACTATCCTACCCCCAAGCTCTTCCCAAATCATATTCATTTCGTTCCTCGTGCCACCGTCTTTATGAAACATCCCGAATATAACTTTTGATTCTTTCACAGCGTCAGCATACCAAGCTCTGCTTGACCAGTGAAATCCTCGTCTGCAATCTGTGTGGTCTTTCATGGAGTCTCCTTATTTGGGTAAAGTTTATGCAGCTCAGCCAAAAACTGATTCGCATCCACCCCATCACCGAAATAAAACTCATCCCAATTTTCTGGTTTCATCTCCAACCCTCCACCAGATCCCCGAAGTTCTTTGACCCCCTTCTCCCATTGTTCCCAAGGTTCTAATTCTTCCCAGGCATCCTTCTCCTTCTCCTCTTCCGTTTCGGCGTATGCGTGAGGAAATTGATCACATACGCTATAAGACGTGACAACCGGAGACGAGTCGTCTTTTTCCAACAGCTTGATAACCGACTCCCACCCCGCTTTTTTATGGAAGAATCCGATCGATCTCCCTCGTCTGATGATGTCGGCAAGCCATTTCCGATTGTGTCCCTCGACGTAGGCGTGTATCTCGCATTGCGCATGCAACCGGACGCCGAGCCGGACCTGGTCAGAGCCCAAATAGTACGCAGTGTTCAGTTGCATAGTGAACAAATCGACTTTCTTGTCCCCGAGCATTACCTGATCTTCCGCCAACCGGAAAAATAAAGCGGCATCTTCAGCGAAGTGATCGCGTTGCAATGCGTAGTGATCCTCCGGGAAGACATTGCGAAGAATAGATGGCTCCCTCGGACTGTCATTGGCGATACGACCGATAATTGTCCAGGTTACGTCTGCGCAGAACATCCCGAAATACGCTCGCTCGGAGCCTCTGACTCCGACTTCCTTGATGATGGTCTCTGGACCGCTTCCATCAATTGAATGGAAGTAGATTCTTGACATACTCAGATCTCCCTTGGAAAATACTTGGCGGTTAATCGTCGAATGACCTTGGCATTAGACAAAGTTGCCTTAATGTACCACTGCTGAAGTTCTGGATCGTATTCGCGATCCGGAGACAGGATCTCCGACTTCAGATCGGCGAAGAAGCCCTTCCACTCGTTGAACTGGAAATCTCCGGGGGTGAGACAGAGGACGAACTTTCCAGCGATTCGATTACAGAGCATTTTGAGGTTTTCTTTGTCAATACACCCCCACAAAAGGGGATGTCGTGGGGGTGTATTGGGGCCGGATATGCCCCGCCCCGCCCTTAAAGACTTCCAAACAAGTCAAGCCACCAGCCCCCAAATTTGGAGGGCTTAAAATCAATTTAAGCATTTCTTGTCTCTGAATCCTTTGCGCCCCTCTCGAGGTCCGGACTCCACAGATCGTTTTCCTTCAGTACGCGACGCATCTTCCGAATCGTCAGCAGGAGTTCGGGGATCGCGCGCATACAGAAGATGGCATCTTCGAGGAGCCGCATCATCAGGCCGTTATCTACGAAAAGCGGTTGGCGAAGACCGCGTAATGAAATCAGTTGCGCCATTGTTGCGATCCTTGACTTGGGGTGGATCCGTCCGTTCCGAACGAGGTTCACCAAGCTCATCCCCTCCTGATGATCCCCTACGATCACGCTAATGGGTTCCCGTTGCGCCAGGTTCGCCAACGCGGTCGATGTTCCAGCCTGACGTACAGACAGAAAGGTATTGAGAAGATTCGGAAGATTTTTCCGAATTGCCACGCTTTCGAGCTCCTCAAGCCACCGCTCATTTTTTTCAGCTTCACTTCTGCGATTGGTTATCATACATTGTCTCCTGTGCTAGACCGTTACGGGAGGCTCGCAGTCAGATAAGGTGGTTTCTAAGTCTATATCTCGAACCTTGATACCCATCTCTGCAAGCTCCCCATAGCCTTCCACGAATCCACATTCGGGCATAATCCCTCGGGCGAACATTTGTCCGAGGTGTAGGATGTGCTCCTCAACCGTTTTGAAATCGTAGAATGTCTCTGCGAACTCTTGTAAAAATTTAGGGTCGAACTTCTCTTCGTCTATTTCTACCTGAATACGTTGGACAACAGTAACCTCTCTTCTCATTTATCGGATCCTCCGCCGGATTCTTCATTTTCTTCTTTGACAATCATTCGGCTCATCTTCCAGAGCGTTCTCATGTTCCCCCAGATCTGATCGCCCAAAATCTGTGAGATCGACATGATCTCCACCTTTCCGCCAACGGTCTTTACGAGATGATACCCCGATTTGTGGTTCTGGTCGAATTCGGCAAAAATCTCATCCAGCTTTTTGAGGGTGAGCGGTTCACCCTCGACTTCCGTTGCGAAAGTCTGTGTTTCCTCTTTTTTCTGCCCGTCGTCCTCTTCATCGTACCCGGACGCAATTATGATCTTACCCATTCTCCTCTCTCCTTCAGAAACCTACAGTTATAGCCGACGCGTAAATGGGAAACCATCCTTTCCAACATCAAGACGACCAGCCGATCCCAGGTCCCCCCGGCAAAGACTTCAAAGCCTCGAGGATTTTCTCGGCTTCCCGACCGTAGAACTCGCTGTGTGCTTCTAAATCACCAATCGCCGGAAGATCGCCAGCGATCAGGATGGAAACTTCCGGGACCACTTGATCTCCGACTGGACTTGCTTTGTAGATGGGAACTTCTCTGACGTTCTTCATAACATTCTCCTTTCCCAATTGTAATCGAGGGGTTGACCTGAAGTGGAAATGGAACAGGTCCGGGGCGGTCCCTCGCAATACGGTCGGAAGATGACCACAACGCTCGGGATATTGGCTCGTTTGAAGATTCCGTTCAAGCCAAAATGCAACCTATTTTTTACGAATCTGATTTCATCGGATCGCATCACACAGTTATGCCACATCACGGTATCTGTTGATTTTCCGGAGATCAGAGCCACGACGAGCCCCCCCCTCCTGGCCGTGAGATAAGCTTTCGACATCCATTTAACAACGATGTCGTCATACGGCGGGTTGAGCCAGGTCACGTCCTCGGACCACTCCTGTCGCAAACCGTCCTCTTTCTTCGTGAAGAACTTCTGACATTTCGCATTCTCCGGCGTAGCGCAGGGATCCAGAGTGAAGTGAAATTCTTTGTCAAGAGTATCAAAAAATATCTGGGGAGTTTCCCACTCAGTAGTCAACATATCGTAATTCTCCCACTGGATATTGTCTCGGACGTGGTAAAGATATCGGAGGTTTCGTGATCCCGAGATTTTGAGTCCATTCGCCTTCTGGCATCACAGTAATAAAACCCAGATTTGGATTGCATTCAAGCACAGTAAATATGCCAGGATCGAAATCGTGCTCGACCTTATCTCCTGGGATCGGCAACCGAGAAAACATTGGCCCGTAAAGGTCACAACGCCAGACACTCATCGCCGTTACCTCTTTTTTCTGGTATCGTAAACGCAGTCTATCTTGCCCTTCAGGAGTTCCCACCATCCGACCTTTATCGGCGACATCGTACACTTAGCCCGTGTGGTCGAACTCTGAGAAAGCTCATATAAGTTGGCATACCGTTCTGAGCCACAATGCACGCATCTATACAGCGGAATAGCATTGCGCATCATCGCTGCGTCAATGTATATGAAGCGGTGCTTTCTCAACCTGATTCTCTTCTTCGGAGGTGTGAACTCGAAGGACTGGCCGAGAACCATATACACGTTGGCGATGTGGCGAGCCGGACCTCTGTAAAAAACCGCTTCCAGGTTATCGTCGAAAATGATACAGCCCGGGTACTGTTTTTTCATCTCCGTTGCCAGCGATCTACAAGCTGAAACGGAGAAGGTTTTTCCGTCAAACCGCATCGCGCCGGCTTGCTGGAGCATTGCGCAGACGATTTTTTCTTCCACGGCGCTCTCCTTATTTTTTTCTTCTGCCGATGTTGACTCTGAAATTCCATTGCTCTCGCTTCTCGTGTGGAAATTTTCTCCAGTCGACGGTCTTTTTTTTGAGATGCCTTATCCAGATGTATCTCAGGATGTCCCGCAAAGACCATCGAAATACTGAAGGAATGAGCATATCTTGACTGGTGCAGAAAGGGGCGTGAATCCAGATTTCATCGGCATCACGGAAATTTCTGATTATATCTTCGCGAGCCTCCCACGATAATCTGTCGAACCGGCCCTCTCCGAGAGGTACGGAGATCGTCACTCCCCATGCTATCAGACGGATGGTTTCTATCTTCATGACCGACGCAAATATTTCATTCACTGGCCTCTTGGGATCCCAAATGGAACTGGTGGTCGGAGAAACGGCTATTTGGATGATATTCTGTAGGCTAAAATTGACCGTTCCGTCGTAGACCGAATCGATACATGAGAGATCCCAAGCTGACCTCTTCGGAGCGTCGAGTGCTATTTCTAATGGGCATTTGATTCTGTTCCTTGCCCAATTCAGCGGAATGAGTCTTACTCGATTCATCTCTCGAACCTTTACAGAATAATGTGGACAGTCATCTCAGCTACTTTATCTGGAAATGCTGTAATGACTAAATCTCCCCTCTCATAAAACTCTTGCGAAAATAACTCGATTGCCCGAAAGGCCCGTTCCCCAATTTTTTTCAACATCTCTCGACGTCCCAGATGAATGTCCTCGACCTTTCCGCTCCATTCCGGTTCATCGAATTCGATGACGATCTTCTTGCGCGTGCTGTCAAAAAACACTTCTCCGCTTATCGCTTCCGTCGATGGCATTGTTATTTCACGCATCCTTGTCTCCTATTGGCTGGCTATGGTTTTCCGAAGCGTCTCGGCTCGTTTCAAAATGATCTCTCGCTTCTTGGGCCCGATCTCTTTGATTTTGAGCCATTCCCCTAAGATCGAGACCGGAGAATCTTCGAGTGTGATCTGATCTGGTCTGGCCTCACCTGACTTCTTTTCCACTGCCTTCGTCTCGAAGTGCAGGGAAAGAAGTCCTTTTTCTGCGGCTATCTTCCGGAGAACCTTTATATCTTCGGAGTCGAAGTGTAGATCCAGTATAATCCTCAAATTCCATTGCCCTTCCGGGAGCTCGAGTTGCTGGAGCGCTTCGACCACTCTGAAAAGTCGTCCCGAGAATCGAACCGTTTTGTATCTCGGCGCTTGGATGTCAACAAACCTCACTCCTGTTTCCGAATCCCAGATGAGGTACCCTGCAGGATTGCCTTCATCGCCGAAGGTCCTCTGGAAGAGTGCGCCGACGTACCCGGCAAATTCTACCTTGCGGATTCCTGGAAACTTAAAGATTTGCCGTTGGTGAATCCCCCCGAAAAAGTAATACTTCGCGCCCGACGTTACGAAGTCTGCGATCCCAAAATCCGATGGTCTGTACATCCGGTAGCTCGACGAGACCTTGGCATTTTGCAGGAACCCGTGGTAGAAAACCGCATCGTGGTCCGAGCTTAATGCGTTCAGATCCTTCACGGTCGATGGCAGGAACATACAGGCCATGTGACGCAGGTTAGCGCCTGTCGCGTTTTCGATGACCCGGCAACCCGCAAGCTCGGAAAAATAGATCAGGGGGGTCGCCCGAAAGGGATTCGACATCTCATGATCGCCCAATATAAAATAGATCGGGATCGATCCTCGCCGGATCGGTTCCAAACTCTGGACCAAGAACCGGAAAAGCTCAGGAGAGCAATTCTGCGAATCCAGGAAGTCCCCCAGGAAGATCAGGAAGTCCACAGGCGTAAGGGCAATCTGTTGCATTAGGTCCCGGAAGATTACTCGGTGGATTTCATCTGTTTTATTGGAAAAATGAGTATCGGCAATCACTGCGATTTTCATAGAATCCCTCCTCAATTAGAAAGACAAATAATCTTGTCGTAGGGCGGAATGAACTTTTTACAAACCGTCCTCCGAAAAAGGAGGAGGATTCTCCGAAACCCACTTCGCTCTCGCTATTTCTGACTCCGACTTTTTCAAACTCTCAAAGTACTCAGTGATCCAGATCGGAGCAACCTGTTTCCATCCCTCATCGGGATCTGCGATCAGAAATCCGAGTCGCATTCCCCTGACAAAGACATCCGAGGAACATTCTTTGGAGTTAGAATAGAACTGGCAGACGGCTTCCAACCGCTCTTCGGGACTGGCGGTCATCGTGTCCGAAGCCACGGCCACGATCGTGCGCCTCGTCTTGTCGTATACCAACTTGGTGCGACCGGGTTTCCGCTCGGCGATTGCTTTCATCGCTTCACGGATCATCTGCTGTTGTTGGGGATCTTTCAGAGGGGTCCATTTTCGTAGATCTGCGAGCCACGCTGGAGCGACATGTTTCCATCCTTCATCGGGATTTGCGAGCAAAAATCCGAGTCGGAGTCCTGCGACCATTTTCCCCTGGCCGGGAAACTTATCGGAGTAAAAAAAGCAGACGGCTTCCAGTAGGTCTTCGGGACTGGTTGTTTTCCCGTTCTCGTCGGTAAAGATTCTGTCGTTCCGATTCCCTTTTTCTCTGCTATCAGTCACTTTTTCACACACGGCTATCTCCTTTCTTCAGGCTCCCGAAAGCGGCTCCACGTATCGGGTTTGGTAAATCTAAGTAGCTCAATCTTAAAACGCTCGATGACTTCGGAGACCTTCTTCATCTTTTCTACGAAATGGTGAGAGGTGGCCTTTAAGCGGTTGGTGGTGGTCTCCTGGAGATGATGGGTGGTCTCCACAGAAAATGCTAAAGGAAGCGCTTCAGAAGGGGGCCTCATCTCCGGTTGCTTGTCGCATTTCTCTGAGCAATTTGATGAACGCTGATGTTTTTTCATAGAAGCCTCTTTTTCGAATCAATGCACGATTGCGCCGTAGCGTAGACACGAAAAGTTTCGCGGTGCTCCGATCCGAAGCGAGTAGATCCTCGAAATCGGAAAGCAGTAATTGATTGTTTCTCAAAAGATCATCAATCAAGCGATCCCGATTTGTCTGACCTATAAGTTCCCAGACCTCGTCCCGATTTCCGATGGTCTCTTCTTGCCTTTTCAGCATGGCGTACTGATCGTACAGGCAAGACTCTGAATCCCAAATATCGTAGAGAAATTTCTTGACGTACTGAACGTGCCTCGGTTGAACAATAATCTGTTCTTCCTTCTCGTCAGTTGAAAAGAGCCGCGCCGCGATAGCCACGGCCAATTTTGCGATGACGATATGTTGTTCACCTGATTTGACAATCGCGACCGGCGAACGGTACTTGTCGAGGATTTCGGAAGAGACCCTATAAATTAAAGCCTCAGCTTCGGGATCAAAGACAATCTGCTCGGGTGTGCGTGTCCAGGCCCACAACAACAGTTCCTTGCAGAGTTCGGATGTGAAGATGTGTTCCTTTTTGTCCTGAAGGTGTATTGGAACCTGGGTCATATCTACCTCGCCCTCTTGCGCGAAGACGACCAGATCGAACCGAGCGATGTCGCTCGGCTGTTCTACCAAGTCCTGTACGGCTTCGATTCCAAAAGAATATGCGGAAAGAGTTCTGTCGCCCACTGGATTTGAGATCCATACCAATCTTGTTTGAGCCAGTGACTGTTGGCTTTCGATCTTGATTATCTCCGCAACACCTTCCGATCGGATTCTGGACAAGGACGGAAGTACGCTTTTGTCCATCTTTTGAAAGTCGTCGATGACTACGATGCCTTTGTGATTCAGAGGGATGAGGCCCCACTGTAATTGCCAGGTCCTCCCGATCTGAGCAACGCCCCCTTTTAGCCCGGCAATCGTAGCCGATTCCGAGCCGCAATAACACCCGATTCCATAATGTCGGATCATTGCTTTGACGGTTTCGGATTTCCCCTGTCGGGAGTCACCGATAATCAATGCCTCAACCCAGCCTTTCGGTACAAACTTCCCTGCGAATCTGAAGGTGATGGGAGAGAAATAGACCATATCCAGGACTTGCATGATCTCGGAACGCCCGAAGATCAGCGTAACATTGGACTCGAAATCTCGGTAGATCTCCATCAGCTTCCCGGATACGTCATCGGATTGAAATACACTCAGCGGCCTACTCCTACGAAACAAATTGAGAACTCCGGCCTCCTGTTCTACTTTCTCAATCAGATAGGTTGCGAATTGAAGTCTCGGCTCAGGGATGACGATTCCCTGAAAGCGACAGACGGTATTGGCTCGCACCCCGGAACCCACGAAATAAACTTGTTGGGTAATGTATTCTCCCGAGGTCGAAAATAGATCAGCCGGCAGAAGCCGGAGCGATTCAACGTTCTGATGTTCTAAAATCTCGACTTTGACGAAGCATTTTTTCGGGGTGGATATTTGACTTCTCAGGATTCTCTCGACGGTTGATTTCGGGCTCTCAATCAGTTCGAGATAGATAGGATTCGTCGGAAAGAATTCCAAATCGAAAGCTCCGACCCCAAGCTCGCAAGCCGCGCAGGCAATTCCCGCTTTCCGGTTGCAACTCAGCCTAATCTTTTTCGGAACGAGGTACGGGACCATATTCTTTCCTGATACCTTTGCAGTCACCGCAACCTTCTTATTCCAGTAACGGCTATTGCTTAATTGCTCGATCTCGATCTCTTCGACTACTTCTTTCAGGAGCGAATCGAACAGTTCTTTCGGATGTCCCTGAAGGAAGAAGTCCGTTATATCCCCGCCTTCCCCGAGATCAGAAGGAAGCTCGAGTATCCTGATTTCTTTTGCAAAGAGCAGAAGAGACTTTTTGATATTCAAAGCGCCTTTGATTCCGGCCTCATCCAGATCATAACAGATCGAAACGATCTTTCCACGGAATAAAGGCAGGTACTCTTTAGGCATTCCCGTCTGCGATCCTGTGGTTAGCGTGATCGCATTGTATCCCAATTGACACGCTAACAGACAGTCCATTTCCCCTTCGCAGATGAGAATATGGTCGCCACTCATGTTCTCGATGGGATAGATTCTGGTATCCCCATGCTCGTCAACTGAGATAACCTTGGGCTTCGAACTGGGAGAGTACTTCCGAAAGTTTAGGATTCTGCCTTCCGCATCGAAAATCGGGATGATAATCCGACTTCCTTCCAGACCAAGTTGACGCTGGTCGATGGTTGAGCGGTCGAGCAATCTCTCATCTTTGAGAAATAACAGATTTCTTTCGGACAGAAGAAGGTTCTCGTGGAACTTTTTTGCGTCAGCAAGAGGAAGGAAGGGTAACACCTTTTCCTTCTCCCCTTCCTTCCTCTCCTCCTCCGCCTTCGCTTTCCGAGCTTCAATCAAAGGCGCTACATCGTACCCTCTGATGTCCGACTTAAAGCTCGAAAGATTCCCACTCCATCCACAACCGAAACAGTGTGCCAGGTCGCGCTGGACATCAAGCGAAAGCGAAGCGGTGCTGTCGGAGTGAAATGGACAGTGGACGAGAATATCCTTCGACTTTTTCTTGCTCTCCAGTTCGGGAAAGTACTTCAGCCAATCAGCTAAAGCCATTGACTTGCTCCCTCCCGATTCAGAAAGGTAAGTCGTCCTTTCCGGTTGTATCCTGTCCAGTTGTGTCCGGTTCATGAGCCACGTCGCCGGTCCCGATCTCCTCTTTGATCTCTTCCTCGGCCAGGAACTCCTCAACGTCGATCTGAATGGCCTTCATACTACTGAGGTAATTGTCCCGCTTCTCTCTGGCCTTTTTGTACTCGGCCAGGTTTAGCTCACGACCCGACTTGAAACTGAGAACCGAGTACTGCTGCACCCCATCTTCTTTCAACTCCAAGTAAAACTCCGTCACGCACCGGTTCTTCTGAATGCCTCGATCAGAAAGATCTACGAGGTACTTGCGCAGTGCCTTCAGGGACATCGGCGGTACGGAAAGCACGTAGGGAATCTCGTGACCTTCCTGCTGCAAGAAAATCCGCTTGCGCATCCGACAAGCCTTCCCTCTGGTCGCGGCTCCGGTCGGGTCTACGGCGGACCCCCACACATTCCACTTGCACTCAGCGCACGTTTTCGCCTGGTGCTTCGGCGCTTCGGAGTCCGGTTGTAGCCACGTCCGAGAACTGCAATCGGGAGGAACGCGCTCCTGGTCTGCCTTGGGCTCCCACCACGCCCGGGCCGGAAGAATCTCAATCATCACGCCCTCAATTGCCTCCTCCTTGTCTCCTCTCGGAGTCTCGAAGAGAGCCGCCGAGTGGAGAATCTTTATCTGGGGAAACTCGGGCTCCTCAAAATCGAGGTTTCCGAGCAAATCCTCAGCAAGCGCCGTCAGCGCCTCCTTGCGCTCCTCCTCGGGCATTGCCAGGAGTTCCTTCTGGATGTCCGGCGTGAGTACCAGATCGGTCACGAGACCCCCATTCTTCACATCGGGCTCAAGAACGAAGGGCAACTGTCCTTCCGTGCCTTTCTCAGCGGCTTGTCCGTCCTGTCGTTCCTTGCTCATTGGTACACCTCCGTTGAAAGTTAAACTGCAAAACGCCTCCACTTTGGAACATCGAAGAATTTAGCCGGATCATCCTCCTTTCTGTTATGCTTTGCCTTTGCCATCAGTAGTCCCTAAAGCACGCCCCGATGACTCCGGCTCAAACCCGGACGAGGGGACGGGCAAGCTCCCCGATTTATCGGGGAGTAACTGACTGATTCTCAGTCTGAGAGTCGGCTTCTCGAAGACCTTGATGAACTCCGGAAGATCCGAGGAATCCGGTAAGAGCTTGGCAAGCTTCTTCTGCGTGGTCAAGGTCATATCCGAGGACAAAAAGTCCTGGAGGTCTAACTTGAACTCTCTAAAGAGAAACTGGGTTGCTTCTGGGAAGTCCCTCTTGGCAATAGAGGCGTAGGATGTCGAACCCACGCTGACCGTACCTTGCTCGGCCCGGATCGTCTTGATGCCGAGTAGCCAGATCACTTCCTCGTAGTACGTCAGTTCCCGCTTCTTCGCCTTCAGTACGTCCTCGGCCACGGCGACTCTCTCTCTGGCTGAAACGTACTCGGCTATCAGTTCCTCGGTCAGTTCATCGACAGGCTCTTCTTTCAGTTTCTTCATCGGCAGCCCCTCCAGATTTGATGTGAGCAATCGCCAACTCCACCGCTCTGCTTATAGAATTTCTCATCTGAAACGGCGAATCCAGATCGACGTAGTCAAATGCTCCCTGCGCTAAGGTTTTGATCAGCCACCCGATTTCCATCTTTTTAGAAACCGTTATGACCTTCACCTCTGGGTTTCCTTTCAGCGCCGCCTTGAGGATCTGGGGATCGCCCGGGCAGAGGACATCGGTAAGAACGATATGATTTTCTCCCTTATCCAGTACTCCGAGAGCGTCCTTCAGATTACCCACTATGGATATTTCCAACTGAAAATCCAGTATCTGGCTTCGTATCTCCTGTCGCAAACTCGGGCTGTCAGAAATGATCAGAGCTTTCATCCATTACTCTCCTCTCTCTTGTACAACATCACGCCGGTAGCAAAACCTTTCGGTTCACGAAATCCTGATCCAGAAAGTGGATTTCCGAAACAGCCTTATCAAGATACAGATCCCAGGGCCCCGAGAGTTCATCGAGATTGTCACCGGCAGAGAAGAAGATAATCTTCTTAACATCGTCCAGATGAACCCCCAACAGAGCTATCGCCCCTTCGAGATGGTACTCCCGGAGCCAAGTCTTCTGAAGGGCGGTGAACTCTCTTTCCAATACAACTTGACCGCCTCGACCGATATGCCCCCTTTTTGCTTCGATGGCGACTGTCCGTGATTTGTAGCACCCCTCGAAGTCAAAAAGCCCGTTGGTCCCGTATCGTCCCCCGTGATTGCGATGGCACGGACCGAGAAAATGATCCTTCAGCAGTCTTACAAAATCGGATTCTTTCATTACCTTTTTCCTCTCAGAATTTGTCGTACTCTCGTGAGATGTTTCGACCTGAAAGTTGGATTCCCGTTGTAACTGGCGATTGCAAGCATATCTGTCAGGGGTCTGGGCAACTCCCGCTTCGCAATCTTCTCTCGACATTTTTTCAGGTAGTACAAGCTGAACCTGATATTGTTCTCCGGATCCAGCAGAAACCGAATCTGTGCTCGCCGGCTGCGGGGAAATTTGATCCCAAGAGCTTTCGCAATCCGTTTCGCGGTCGGGAGCATAATCTGTCCCAATCCGTAGCTCGGGTCTCGAGTATTGATCGTGTCTGTCCGAAAAGAGCTTTCAACAAAGAAATGTGAGCAGATCAGTGCGGGATTGAAACCCGGAATGAACTCCTCAGAATACTTCAGGATCAATTCGGAAAGCAACTCAGCATCCTCTTTGTCAACGTTGTAGCTCAGAATTTGTTCTCGGATCGCTGAAAGCTTACGGGAAGTACCTTGGCAACTCGGGACTTCTACATCTGTCGGTCCGACGAATTCCTTCGGTGCATTTAACGTCGGGAGAAAAACCAGGAAAAGAAAAAAAGCTCCACCTACAAGCTTTCTGCATGGCATATCTTCTCTCCTATCTTGAATTTTTCTGCCTCTGTTTCGTCTGTCTCAAACCGCCTTTCTTCGGATAAGGGTGAGCCTGAGATCGCTTGGCATCTTCTCCCAGGCGGTGTCCATCGGAGCAACGACTTTCTCGAAGAAGCGATTGACTGTTTCCTCGTCTAACTTATCAGGATTGAGTAGAATCCACTCCAGGCTCACCTTGAATTTACGGTGGAGCGCCATGAACGGGGCGAGCAGTTTCTTCGGTAAGCCCAGAGTGGAAATCCCCAGATCAGAACTCCCCTTGCTCTTCAGGATCAATGTCCCGTGTGTCTCCTCCCTCCTCTTCTGTGCCATCTAAGACGACCTCCGCTTCCTGTACTTCTAGTTTGAAGCTACGGTAATCCGCGACTTTATCCTTCAGGTCTTTCAGTTCTGATCTGGTCATGTCCATTATGAGCCGGAAGCCTTTCTCTTTATTCAGTTCCTCTGTAGTAAGGAACTTTCCGACCCCACGGAGAATTTTGTCCCAGGAGTTCACTAACTTAACCAAACTATCTGGTGTCATTTGCCCGTCCAAAAATTCCATTTCGGCCATGACGCGCAGATGTCTGGACAAGCGTATGCCATCCGAAAGAATCACGAGAATCGCCTGGCGACCTGCCTCATCGCCGGCTTCTCGACCTGCCAACTCAAAATTCTGAGTCTGCAACTCCTTTAGAGCAATTGCGCTCTGAGGCAATTTCGCCTTCAGGCTTCGCGTTTCTTGCTCTGTCAGTCCGTGCGTATGGCAAATTTCTTCAAAAGATCGTTCTGAAGTCAACCAATCCTTCAGGAGAGTCTTCTGAAAGACCACCGGTATCATGGAACCATCGAACTCAAGGCCATCATCCCAGAGCCTCGGCCTATTCTCTGTGACCGCTTTCGAGAAAGCCTTACCTTTGACTTTCGGACCTTCATTCGCTGTCTCGTTGTCACTCCGCAAAGTCTTCAATAGTCATCTCCAGTTCTTCGAGATTGAGTTCTCCTTTCCGGAACGAAGACATCAGTTCCTCTCTGATAAGCTTGCGGAGCAAACTCCGGACCGTGACCCTCTTGCCGGTCGTCATGGTCCGCTTCACACACAGCAACTTCAGGGCTGTCCTTTCTTTCCAGGGTATCAGTGTCCATACCCCGTATTCCTTCTGCGGTCTCTTGCTCATCGGTTACTCCTTTCAGTTAAATTGGCTAACACTTTTCCGATTCAGGAAACTTTTCACGAAATCTACATGCTCCGTAGTAACGATCACATTTTGGAAGGTTTCATCGGTCGAAAAAACTTGCGCAGCGACCGAAGCGGAGTACTTTGCTACTCTTAATCGTTCTTTTTTGGGTACCTCAGAAATGTAATCCTTGTTTTAATGGATAGTGCTCCTAGAACCTCCAGAGCATTTTGGATCAGCGTTACAACATGATCATTTATTTCAATCCTTGTTTTAGTGGAATAAGTTTTCAAAAATAATGTATCAGTTAAATCTCGTAAATGCGGACCTGAATCTTTTCATCTTCTACTTTTGTCACTCTCCAGCGATGGACTGACAATGAAGAAATCTGCTGATCATTTTCATAAAAAAGATGTTCTAAGGAATTCTGGATTAACGTTATAGCGTGATCAAGATCCGGGATTGGGTCTCCTTCTGGGTTTTTGAAATTCTCGTCGTAGGCTTCGAAAATACTCAAAACCAACTCGATTTCCCGATTTCTTGGGATGGTTGTATAAGGTCTCCGGACAACTTCGGTTAGCTTTTCCAGAAAACTCCGCGTGAACTCAACGCACTCCGGGGCCAAGATCATTTTTCCGGATCTTCCGTAAGATCTCAGTTTCCAGGAGACGGCCCGCATTTTGACTTCAAACTGACAGATGCTTTTCAAAATAGTCCTTTCTCTCCGTCGACCGCGAGGTTCTGTGGACGCAGGATGCTCTCCGAAAATTGTCTCTTGGATCTTAGCACTTTAAGGATGTAAGAGTCGATGGAATCTGGGACTATGAAGTCTATGATCGTTGTCTTTCTCGTTTGACCGTAGCGATCTATCCGCCCTTCGCACTGATGCCGATCTCCCCAGGAGAAGTTAGATTCCAGGAAAATAGCAATGTTCGCAGCGGTCAGATCAAGACCGAGATTTACAGTTGAAATCTGTCCAATGAAGATCTTAGAGGTAGGATCATTTTGAAATTTCCTGATCTCATCCGCACGTTTCTTGCGGACACCGCCATAGACGACAGATGGATTCAGCTTTTTCTTCTCAGCCCAGGCCTGTACCTTCTTTAGTGTATGGATGAATTGGATGAACACCAAAGTCTTCGTTTCGGTACCGAGCACCTCCGTCTGCATGTAGTCTGTAAAGGCTTTTAGCTTCGATGTTCCGATCTCCGTGGCTACGCCGTCTTTTGTCAGGAATCCGCTGTTGATCTGATGCAACCTCAGAAATTGCGTCAGAACATTGGTCGCAACGATTTTGTCGCTCGCAGATAACCACGCCAGGAATTCCTCTTTCATCGAGCGGTATGCCGTTCTTTCCTTTGCTGAGAGCGTCACGGTTCGTACCTGATAGGTTTTCGGAGGCAGGTCAAAAAGTTGCTTCCGTTTGAAAGTGATTCCGATTGTGTAGAGTTTCCTTCGGAACTTCTCGATATTTTTCGGTCCGATGAAAATGTTTCCGTCTTCCCCTGCAAACTTTGCGTACTCATTTTTGAAGTCTGAGTACCTCGTTCCGAATACAGAGGGATTCAAAAACTTATACTGGCTATAGAGATCTAATATGTTATTTGGAGTCGGTAAGCCGGTCAAGATCAGTTTGTATTTGGTCTTGGCGAAAGCCCCATAGAAAGCCCATGTGAGCTTGATACCAGGGTTCTTGATCTTGGTGCTCTCGTCTGCGATAGCCATACAAAATTTCTTTTGGATAAATGCCTTCTTATAGATCCGTACACTTTCGTAATTACAGATCAGTATCTCAGGCGGCTTTTTGACAGCAAGAAGGGAACCGAGTTTTTTGATTCGGCTCCCCTCCATAATCTCGAAATCAAGATTGCTGTGCTTCAAAAGCTCTGTTTCCCAAGTTGATATAACAGACAACGGACAAACGATCAGCACCCGCTTGACCTGTCCCAGATCAATCCGATACCTCATAATGTCAATCGCGGCCTTAGAATTATGTACAAATACTCCTTCAGCAAGATAGTTATCAAGGGGCGTTTCGAGATCATAAATCCAACCTTCATAGTCTACTAATTCTGAAGAAACGACCTTCCGAAGCCAAAATTCGCCTTCGAGAATCCGATGGATCTGTTGCCGGGGTTCCGAGACTAAATTCAATTTTGAAGGAACGGCAACTTCGGTTCGACGCGAAGTCCACTCCATCCCATTAAAAAGTCGATGGTCGGGAGTAAGTTCTAATTCTTCACCGCTTTCCAATCGGATACGCTGAAGTTTTCCTCTAAAAAATTCTCTCCTCAGTCCGTAAATCGGAGTTCTCTTGATAGTTCCGTCATGATCTAAACCAAAAGTATAAAAATGGAAAGGTTCATGGAATAGAATTTGATCTTCGACCTCTTCACCAATCTTTTTTGCCTTTTCCCAAAACTCAGCGAATGTAATCAGATCATCATTGACACACACCAAATTCTTTCCAGAAAGGCACTTTCCACTTCCGATTGGCAGTAGCAAAGCCGCACACTCATGCTTCATACCGAACAGGAACGTCGCCAATTGGTGGACGAGCGGCTTGGTATAGAACCAGTCCAGCGGACAAGGGAGCAACTTCGTGAGTCGTTTGAATTCCGCCTCCCGAAGAAGTTCTGCTTGGTCCGGGTCCCTCTTAGAAACCTCTCGGTTCTGGAAGAGAGAGAGCTGGTCCGGGCCAGGCTTGAGATGTTTTACGGCGTGGGCTGACATTCCGAATCGGTCCCTTCCTCTGCTTTACAGAATCCACGAAGCCATCCAGCGTCCCGGTAGCCGTGAGCGATAATCTCCGGAGATCTCTCGAGGCTGAGCTTCCAACGATACCGAAGAGCATGGATTCGCTTGAACATTCCGTGTTGGGAGATAGGGGGCATAAAGAACGGTCCCCGAGAAACCAGGGACCTCTCGAGGTAATATCCGCCGACGTACTTCACATCGCAAAATCCCAATACCTTTCCAGTCTTCTTCCGAACAACCCTCGTCTTCTCTATCACATAAACTGACATCACAGCTCCTTACGATTTCAGTAACCACAAGAAGAAATATCCCAGTACTACCGGCAATAACGACAGTCCTACCAAAATATCATCTTTTCTTTCTTGGGTCACTGCCGTTCCTCTACGCTACGGTCAGGGGAATCTGATGGACACCGCTGGCTGGGAAAATGTAGCGTTGAAATTCTGGCCCAGGCATCACGGAAATCGTACTGGCAATGCGCTCCAATTCGATTTGCTCCTCCGGCGTTTCTTCGTCCTGCGCCATACGAGCGATCACGTTTCCGAGTCCCCACTGAGTCCCGTCATTTTGCTCGATGAAGTAATTGATGAGCGACGACCTTTTTTCCGCGCTCATCTTCAGCTTTAGGCCGACGGTCTCAAGGGCTGTGCCTGGCGACTCGATCCTCTCGAACGAGGCCTGACGAAACGCCTCGAACCAGCCCTGGAAAGTTTCCAGGCGCAACGTGGCCCGAATCACGTCCTTGATCTCGCTCCAGAAAACGTCATCCTTCTTTTCCCGGGTCTCATCTGACCAGAAGTCCCCCGCCTCCCTACGCTCCCCTAAGTGAACCTGCCGAATGATGTGTTCGCCGATCATCCCGTTCGTGCATACCAGTCGGATCATAAAGGGCTCGATCCTGAAGCTCCCCGCGCCGACTTCGCTGTTCGATAGGATCACCCCCGGGACGACCTTATCGTTCTCCCGGATCTCTTGTTCAGAGTAAGGGAGAGTAGCCTTCACATACATGTGCTTCTCACTCAAATCACATCTGGTAATGTTGACTTCTTCCGTGTGCGCTTTGAACTCCTCTAAAGCGCAACACAGGAAGTCGAAGTCATCGAGCGGACGGTACCGGTCGCTCAGGATCGCCCGGATCTTTCCGTCTTGGATTCGGATCAGCCGACGCTCTTTCTCCTTCACCCAAGCCATGACGTTATCGGCCAGAAGTTGCCCTTTGTCCGATGCGAGCATTCTCTGGTAGTACTTCTGTGGGATTCCACACTTGTCGGCAAGTTGACTATGTGCCCAGTCGGTGAGCGGGTAGTAATCCCGGCTTCCGTTGTTCTGGAAACCGAGTTGTATGTTCGGGGCGATGTTCGAGACCCAGATGTTTTCGCTATTCACCACAACGTCTCGAGAAGTCTCTTTCCTTCGTTGAAGTTCTGCGACAACCTCCTCGAGATCTAATCCTACTGCGGGGATGTCCATGACCAGACTCCTTCCCAATTTAGAGTCAGCGAAGAAGCAATCAGCACGCCTCTCCGAGTGTAACTTTTTCGACAACGATCCTTTCATCCTTCGCCGTCACCTTCACGGTATCTCCGATTTCAAATCCGCAATCTGCCAGCCAACGTCCTTGCAGACGGACGCGCGGAGACGGTGTCCGACTCCTTTCTGTTTTTGCATCAGTAGTCGGTGACGTTCGGTCTACCTTCAGGATACGAAATGAAAGCGGCATAACTCAGATCTCCTTTTTTTTAGCGTACTTAGACACTTAATTATCTGACCATAAAATCTTGAACGTGTTAAATATAATCATTTAATTCAAAAAAGTCAAGGAAAAAAATAACGTTGTCCCCCAAAGACTTATGGGGATTTGGCAAAATGTCCCTCCAATCACGCTTTTGCAACGATTTTTGGTCTGCGTTTGCAACAATTCTTGAACAGCTTCCCGCTCCCGCAGGGACAACGCTCGTAGCCCTTGACTCTTGGCGGGGTCCGTCTCAATTGCCTTTCCGTCGGAGGAATCTTCATCTCGATGGTATGATCCAGAATCTCCGGGCGATTCTTATACAGGATCTCCTGACCTGATCGGCTCTCATCTTCGCTATCTCCTCCGCAAAGTAAATCCTTCCGTCTCTCGTGTCCACGTCAGTCTCCTTTCCAATCCTGGTTTTTTTCCGATTCGACTTCGATTGGTAACTGAAAAGTGGGAACGTCGTAGCCTTTGGCGTTGGTCGCCGCTACAATTTCCATACGTCCCTTCATCCAGTTAGCGACGGTGCTTCCGAAGAGAACCTTTCTGGGATGCACTCCGTCCTGTTGGATCCGCTCGCAGACGAATTGGAAGCACCGATCGATCTCTATCAACTGTTGTCCTGTCAACGCCATCGGCGACCCTTTCACAGATTGTCCCATATCCATCTGCTGACTTTCCGGTAACGCATCTCCATCTTTATGCTATACTCGGAGAACAGCGCTCGGTCATAGAAAAAATTGGATAGCTTTTGGAATAGTCCGGTCCGATGAAACACATTTCGTAGCCTGTCTCTCTTCATCAGCGCCATTTCAGTTCTCCGGAAAAGGGTCTTCAGTGCCGATCCATATCGGCGGTTGCGTGGCGCCACTCAAAATTTCGACCCACAATTTTGCCCCGAAGAGAAGCTGGAGTCGCTCCCAAAAAGACGGCCTCCAGCACGAGATACACACCTTGCCATCCGTATAGACAGGAAGCGGGGAGCACTCTTTGATCGGTCATTCCAGCGGGTTTCTGCAGAGTATGACTCTGATCTTTGAATCTTATCGGTTTCATCTTTTCGTCCTCTCAGAGAGGTTTGCTCTTCTCTTTTTGCGATCTCGATCCATCTCCTCTTTACATTTCGAGAGATGGTCCACCAGAGAGCGCATAAATCTGTCACGCGTATCTACCTGATAGAATAGGTCCGTGACAGCTACAATGGCTACTGCCACAGCCGCTCCTGCTATCTCTGCTTTTCCGATTTGTCTCCCCCTTCCTTCTCGGGCTTTGCCCTGAGATCACTGATTATCCTCTTCAACGCCCTGGAATCCTCGATGTGAAAGCGTATCATTGAGAAGATTACGACCTGCAGATGTTCCAGTGCCTTCCCCAAGTGTTCCCGGCTATCACCGAAGTCAGTAGAACGCGCGTAAGCATCCAGCTCTTGCAGAGCGGACAGTTGTTCTTTCCACAGAGAACTGTCCGGCACTTCCATCATAGAACAGATCAGTTCCCTTCTTGCCTTCTGAAGCTCCGTTTCCTGTGATCGAACGGACATAAAAAATACCTCCTCTCTTTTGCCCCGTCTTCTGTTTTCTAAGAATTCCGCAAAATCATCCCTGACCTTTTCACAGTTCGCACACTTACAGTGCCCCCTGTAATGCAGCCTTATGGCTTTGGTGAGCCCGGATGAAAAGAATCGCCACAGCGTCCCGTAATCGAAGTCTTCTTGCATGTGTTCTCCGTTTTCCTTTCTAGGCGATTCATCATAATGAAGTGGCATGAAACGCCTAGAACTACCCTACTCGAAATCTGGGATCGCACAATTTAGTTCCGCTAGCTCTGCATCTGGAGCCGATATTGTTCCTCTACCAGTTTCCCAGAATAAGTACGCAATTCAAATTTATAGCTATATCTGTCCATCTGATAGTTTCTCCTTTCAAGAACGGCTTGGGCGTGGTCCTCGACGCCTACTCCCACAGGTGATAGTCGTACCGCCTCACGTTTCGTCAGTCGATGACCATCCCGTTTCGCGTGCTATCGCCCCGAAGGACTCAACCTATTAAGGGACTTGCCGCAAGCCGTCCTTTTCAAAATGAGTTCTTACCGAACCCAGTACTTTCTCCTATCGATCTCCTTCATCTCGGGGAAATAGATCTCGACCCCAGCAATTAACTGACTTTGCTTCTGAAGGCTAACCCGAGCCCTTGCATTAACTCTCGACCAAGCCCATATAGTTCCGGTGTCAGAGGTCAGCACTCTCCCGGAAGGATCACGCAGCTCAAACCTGTACTGATAGTTGATCATCATGTCGAGTTCTTTCCCCACAGCCCGAAGTGCTCGGCAACCGCCCGCATCGATTCTGCGGGAACGAAGAGGCCATCCCACCGACCCTTGGCTCCAGAACAGGCCATCCAGCCTCTCCGTAAAGAATCGGATGGATGTCCCTGAGCTATCGGGAGATTTTCAAGCCCCATTTTTTTGAGGATGTCGATGCTGGAATTGTCAGTGTAAAAGCTCTCGTATCCGGTAATACCCCCTTCTGTGATGCGAAGGATGTTCCTATCTAACTCGAATGTCACCTTCACATTCCATTCCCCCCGCACTTCGTTACCGCGGACCGCTGATACGGAAATCATGACCCTTCCCCCCCTTCGGTTTCTGAGCACCTCTTCTGCTTCAGCCTTCTTTCCGCAGTCTTCGCATAGACGTATCGCCAACCGCCCAATGCCCTCTGGGATCCAAGCGATTGCAAAGCGCTGGGTACCTATCTTCACCTTACAAGCTCTACACTGACTACTTTCAATGAGTTCTTGTATGGTGAGCGGAGGTTTCCAGACCAAGTCTATCACCTCAGCGATCACATCCATAGTTGTCTCCTCTGCCTATGCCAGCGCCTCTTCTGCCTTCATTCCGCAAGCTTCGCACAAACGCATAGACCGCTTTTCATTTTTGGCCTCTCGGATCCAGGCAATTCCCCATCTCCGTGTACCTATCTTCTTCTTGCAAACTGAGCACCGACACCTCTCGATGAGTGGTGGTACAGTCATAGGCTTTCGCCAGACGAATCGGAAAACCTCGACTGATACCTCTTTCGTCGTGGGCTTTTTGATAGTCAGCATTTCATCCTCCAGGAGTTACAGGGCGACCTGGCAAGTTTGAGTAGAAGAGCCGTGCGGGCGAGCCGCCCTATCATTTACGAAGTACAGTTTTTTTTCAGATTTTTTTCAGATTAGGGTGAACAGGCCAGGGTTCTCCATCCGGCGTTTGTTGCTCGACCAGAACAATTTCACTCGGTCTCAGCCCCGTCTCGGCGATGAAAGCCTCCAGGAGCTTCTCCCTCTGAGCCAATACAGCCTCGTATCGGGCCATCGCAACTTCGTGCAATTTGTCCAATTTTTCTCTTATTGGCTCCGCTTGACGTAATTCGTCGAACCGGAATACCGGTTTCCGATCCGTCCTCGGGCTATCAGATCCCTCTTTCAGGTGTTTCTGCGGATGGGGACTCTCCCGATCCCAGGTAAAGAGTGAGAGATCATCGCGCCTGCAGGAAGGACAGATCATACCTTTCCCAGGCTGATAGTCCCCGATCACTATGCAGAATGGACAGAAGCCTATGGTTGGTACCCTGAAGTAATTGACGATCTGACTCATCAACTCATCTCCTCCTTTTCGTCGGTTTCACCCACTTGCCTCAGAATCGCAGCTACGATGAAGTCCTGCCCGCCTCCCTCAGCGAAATAATCTGTAATCGCTTCGCTGACATTCTCCTTGATCGCCTTATCGATTGCCTCGGTCATCCCCTTTTCCACCGCCGTCATAATCGCTTGCTCCAGTCCTTTCTCCCGCAACTGATTCATCGAAGCATCGATCACCGCTATCGCGTAGGCTTTGATCTCATCCAACCGCTGGGCGAATGCGGCGACGATATGCTCTGTCAAACCGCGCAACTGAATGTCAATCGTAGGGAAAGGAAAGCTATCCCCCATCTTGGTCTGGCTCATTCTGTCTCCTTTCGTGGTAACACTCCTATCAGTAATTGTTTTCATCGCATCCTCCCAAATCAAAAACTTCGGCATCTGGATTGTCCCTGAATATCGCCAAGCAAATCGGTTGTGCAAAGCAGGTACGGCACCGGACCGTTCCCCGCCATCTGATATGACACTCCGCGAAGTTTAGAACGTCCTGAGTGCGGTCCTCACCGTTCCCAGGCGGTGGTAGCCATTGTGAAGTGGTCTTCTTCACTCTTCTTTTTGAGTCTGGCGGTTTCTCTGGCGGTCTCCATGCTTTCTGGACCATGCTATGATCTCCTCCTGGAACTCGTGATCGTGTTCCTGGCAGTGAATAAGGACAATTTTCGCTACCCCGATTTTCGCTTCGACTTTCCCCCACCCAGCTTCAACTTCCGTCTCTCCGATGTGACGGGTCGTCGCGTCGCAATAAGAACATTTCGGCATCGTAATCTCCTACGAGAAATTTGTTGAACTGGGAAATTCCCTCAAAATCAAATCGTCAGGAACCACTTGTCCCCTTGATCCCTTCTTGAAAAAAAACGGCACCCCGGCAGACTTGCACTGAGCATGCAACGACAGCCCCCAGTCTATATCCATCGCACGCGCGCCGGGCCCCGTCTCCGCTCCACATACTACCCAATCGAGTTTGTCCCTCCCCTCGATGCCATTCCTACAACTTCCGAAAAGGTACGAAATCAGCGTGACCGGACCAAGCATCGGCTCCACGCTTACACCCAACACAGGCCATCCACTCGACGCGTTCCGAAGCTTTAGAAGTTCCGGGATCCTCCGGTCTGCCTCTCTCTGGTTCTCGGTCGAGGTCAGATGCCAGACGGTTGGAAGGAAGTCACCACCACCAAAGTGTCCCAGACCCTCCTCGTAGAGCACTGGAATAAGCCGCTCAGGACGTTTGGTGCAGACAATGAAGGTGTGCTGGCGGGCCAATGTCATGGTAGAATAAATCGTTCTTATAAAGACACTCGGAACGTCGGGATGGAACATGTCCCCCATCGAACAGACGAAGATCACACACGACTTCTTCCGCTCCATTGGCTCGAATACCCGATCCAGATGTGTTGTCACTCGAAATGGATCGTCCGCCGGGTACCCGAAGCGTCCCCCCAACCTCTTCGCCATCCGCTCGGCATAACAGTTGACACATCCCGGCGAAACCTTGGCACATCCCGTCACTGGATTCCAGGTTTCATTCGCCCATTCTATTTTGGTTGGCATTGGCTCTCACTCCTTTCAGGCGATTTGGCTGGCAGATCATCGGCATTGGGGATACCTCCATCTTCAGTTTTTCAAGATCCGCGTACTCGAGCGACTCTTCCCAGACGAACCTAAAAAACCAGTTGAAAGGGTTTGCATTCCAACTGTAACCCCGTCCTTGATTCAGGGCATCCCAGGCTGACCTGAAGTCCATCGGATCCCCGGAAGGAAAGCCTTCGCGAATAATGCTGGCCCGGCTGATCGCCTGAAGTTCTTCGATGCCCCGGCTGGTCAATCTGAGATACGTCCTGGCCGCGAAGCTTGGCATATACCTCGCATTCAACTTTTTCCTTTTCCATTGCCAGACTCTGTTCTTCCTCTCTCGCGAACCGGACGCCTCGAGTCCGAAAACCGGCTCTCCATCACTCTCGTACCTGATTTCTTTCTCTGGAAGCGGCCCCTGAATCAGTGGCTCTCGGAGCCAGAGGAGATCTCCGACCTGATACAGACACTTGGATAAAAATTCGGCCTCGCTGTATCGCTTGCCTTTCCATTCCCAAACCATACAGTTATCGGCGTGCGGGATAATGGCCGGTTGCGGAACGATCACCCGGCGCGTCTCGGTCTTGATGCGCTCGACAGTTCGGACTTTCTTTACCAAATCAAGAGCCATTGGAATTGGTTTTACAATCATCATCAGCATCTCCCATTTCAGTTTGAGATTCAGTTTCCATCTCCGGCGAGAGCCTTCGCCAAAGAGTCTCTCAGCTCCTTCGTGAGGTACCGGCGGGCGTCCGATACGTTACCTATCAGCGTCAGATACGCATTCACGATATTTCCTCTGCGATCTCCGAAGAGCCATTTTTGAACTTGCGCAGCGTCAGTCGCATCTGATTTGCCTCCACTGATGCGACTGAGCACCTCATTCAGAGTCATCTTTCGCAGGCGCCCTTTCATATCGCTATTCCCTTCGCTCCTTTCCACCCAATCCTTACTGTGGATCCGGTAGAAAGCTACGACCCTTTCACAAGAGTCGCAAAACATCTCGACTTCGACGAAATCTTTGTAAATTCTCTGGATGTCGAAGCTGTCGAAATCCTCGATCCTTTTGCCGCATCTCGGACAGGTGATTTTCATATCCATCATGTTCTCCTTGTCAACGCTCAAGATTCAGGGGCTACTCGGGCTAACGCATCCTCCCGGACTTTCTCGGCCGAGAGGATGGCTTCCAGAAAAGGCTTCTCGGCTTGTTCTAGGGCCGACGAGCATACCTTCCGAGCCGCTTCTCTAGCTTCCCAACGAATCCGGAAAGCCCGAGCCTCAGTTTCTCGAAAGGCAATCCAAGCTTGTTCAGTAGCTTCCTGCCGAACCCTTAAATCCTGGATCGGCAGAACCGACTCTTTAGCACTCTTCTGTGCGGTTACGGACATTATTATCCTTTCTCGATTTAGGGATTAGCCTCGAAGAAAGCCTTTGCGAAGCCTGGAGGCGTGATACTCCGTCTCATCGTTCTGTCTGGTCCTTTCGATATAGTGTGTATAAAATTCGGTCCTACCGGCTCCACCGGATTCTTTTTCGGTTCTCTGAAATTCCCCCAGAGAAACGTCCGCTTGGTGTAGGGATCTCCGAAGTCACAGGGGTCGAATTTGAATTGTGGATCTCCGAGATACCTCGTCAATCTCCCGGTCGGATTTTCGAGCGCCCAGAAGAGCGGCTTGGCAATCCAGATCACTCTCAGGCAGGCATCAACCGTTGCCAATCCTTCGAGCAGAGCTGCCTGACCTTTCGCTTTCCACCATCGGGCCCCCGACACTGCGAGATGGGTGCAGGGCGGAGCGGCCAGGATACCATAGACATTTGGGGGGGGGATATAGAGACGCACATCGAAATCCGGCAAAGTGATGTTCCGCACATCGTAGCCGGCATCTTTGGCATAAGGAGCAGACCATGCACCCGTGCCTCCGCATAGATCCAGAATGATCTTGGGACTCTTATTTAGCCCCAAGCCTCTGAAGTCCAGTTGTCGCAGATTCATCTAAATCACTCATTCCATCTGGGATCATCTGCGAGTTCGGTGAGGATTTCCCGGTACCCGTCCTCTGTGTCTTTTTTTGAATCCCAAGCGTCCTGGTCTCGAAGAACGTTACAGACCTCTTCTCGAACCAAATTCGAGAGCACCGTCGGCTCGAGCGCATCGAGCTCCCAAGACTGCTCTCCGTACTGTTCAATGTACCAAGTGGCCCTGGGGTCCGAGAATCTCGCCGGGTTCGGCGGTGGCCCGTACTCTTCGATCTGGTCTATGTTCAACGCCAACCGATTGACCTCGAAGGAGTCCTCGTTCCTCGTAAAGAGTGCGAGGCGCTTCTTGATGTCTTCAGTCATATCAAGTCCACTTGGATCGTGATCTCCCAGGTGAAGGACTTTGGTATGTTGCCCGTTTTGCCAATGCAAGCGAATCTTCCGAGCTGCCCGCCAGACCATCGAGTCCGACGGGTACCCCCGGCAAGAGAGATACGGGACGTCCAACTCTGTGCACACAGGCTCGATGACGCCGGTCAAGGCGTCCTTCTCGATATAGACTTCCGGACGATACATCTGATTGGCCCACATATCCAGCGCGAAAGAATTGGCCGCCGACTCCAGAATTTCACCGGGATGATTCCAGTGAGAATTCTCCCTGATAAATCGAGTCCGGTCCTCGATGGCAGACCAATCGACCAGGCCCGTCCGCCGAGCGTCGCTGATGATGCTCCCGAGTCTTCTGTACGACTGTTGCGTGTTGGGCAGGAGACCTCGGGAAACATGCTGATAAAAAAGCTGTCGCAACGTCAGTGTAAATCCCTGACTCTGATATTCCGCAATGATCTTGTTCGCCTGGTCAATGATCTCCTGACTCGATGCGCTGAACCGTTTGCTGATGTACGCTATCTTTGGCATTTCGCTCCTTCCTCATAGCCGGTTGATCTTTCCCCATCGCCTTCCTGTTTTGGAGGCGGAGGCCAGTTTGCAAGAGATGGATCTCGAAAGGGCGCCCTAGACTGTTTACAGGCCAATGCGAGGAAAGTCAGGAACTCCGTCAATATTTTTCGGTTCTTCGGATCCGCTTCGAACCACGGCTTACAGTGGCCGGAGACACCAAAGTCAAGCTCTCCGATCGCGTACATCCCGGTCTCATCGTCCGTCACAACCGTGATGCTGAGTAACTCTATCTTTCGCGGCATGCCTCCTCCTTTCGATTATCCTCTTTCTTTTGATCCGTCTGGTCCCCTCGGGGGCGCATCGGGCCGGTTCGCTATGAGATAAAAAACAAAGACAGCGAGCCATCCGACACATCCGACAGCCAGAAGTATCAGTAGCCATTTCATCGTCTTCTCCTATCCTTCTTCGCGGGCATCGCTCTTCTCCGTCTCTTCGATGATCTGTTGGATCCGGTCCCGTAGGAGAGATCGAATCATCGAGGACCGCGTCGCCTCCGGCTTAGTTGCGGCTAAGCGATCGATCTGGTCAAGTAGCGATTGGGGGATCCGTAAACGAACGGATTTCGCTTCGATAAGAGCCTGTATGCGCGGCATCGAAAACCTCCTTGTCTGGATCTGTTGGCTATGAGTATCACAGATAGACCCTTTTGTATCCCCCCAAGTATAACGCTTTCCAAAGGAAATGTCAAGGACTTTCTTTCGAGCCGTAAGCTGAAGCCAGACAAGGACTTGCAGATTTTACCCCCCCCCCGATCAGAGCCCCAGGGTCAGTTGCGGATCCTGTTCTTTCTTCAAAAATTCCGCCTTCATGATCTCCAGGGCGTCGATTATCGGATGCTTGACCGCCCCTCCCCGCTTCCGAAAGATCATCGCTCGGAGTTCTTTCAACTCTCTGAATTCTCCTTCGGTCAGGCCCCGCGCCACGGCATCGGCCATGATCTCAGGGAGTTCCTTACCGGGGTTGTGTTGCTCCATCACCGACGCCCCAATCCAAAAGTAGATGTTAGAGTGTTCCGCACTCATCGGTGCGCGAAGAGACGCTGTGTAGAGATAGGCGCACACTTCCGCATTCCCTACTTGCGGTACTCCGGCATCAGCCGTCCGTGCAATTCCGAGTACGACTCGCTCATGCTCGATCGCTTCCAGAAGCCACTCCGGAAGCGTATCAGCCCAACCAGCATCTCCGACGACCAGCTTGATCTCCTTCTTGCCCATAGAATTTACGCCGAGGGGACTCTCCAATTTATTGGGGAGGTGAATCGACGTTTGTGCCGCAGGCACAACGCTTCCTCGGCTTCCTCCTTTCTTTTTCTGAAAGATCCTGCTTGACTTCTCCCTAACTTAGTGGTATATTTAGATTAAGAGGAATCCTGGCACGGCAGGAACTGTGTCAGGACGGGGCTCCGTCGGTAGTCCCCAAAGCACGCCCCGATGACTCCGGCTCGAACCCGGACGAGGGGACGGGCAAGCTCCCCAATTTATCGGGGAGTAACTGACAGCGGCTTCTCCGTTTTCGAGAAAGTTAAACAATCTCCTTTCGCCCAGACACTTCACCTCATTCTCCGTTCTGGCCTCTTCAGCCCGCCGCAGGATCTCCTTCATACTCTCGAATTTCTTCTACCGGGATCTCCGTCAACTTTTAACGAAACGACCTCCCCGAGAGGAATGGAGCAGATAGTGACTTCCCCTCGCACCCTTCCTCGAACTTTCACCGTATCGTCGAGGATCTTTGACTCCTCGACCGTAAAGACCGTTCCGAGATCACGGATCAGGAAAGAGTGTCCTTCTTTGAGATTCTCAACTTTGATCTTCTTCACTCTATCCTGACTCTTGGGCTCCTTTCCAGATTCCCGTCCCTTCCTTGGCGGGACTACTTCGAATACCGGAAGATTGAACGGGACGCCCAAGTAAGCTGAGACTATGTTCTTGTCGTCCGAAGCACTCTCGATACTTTCCGCTATCTTCTTCGACCTAAAAACACCGTTGAATACCACGTGCTCGGAGCCGTCCCGGTCTTTTCGGTAGGACAGCGCTACGTAGATACGTTCTAAGTCCATAGTCACCTCGCCCTCTGCTTGATGGCCCGAATGAGATTGTCGCGCATCTTTTCTGACTCTGAGATCTCCCCGCTCATCCGTGCGATCCCGTTGCCAAGCTCGACGAGCCACTCGACCTCCTCGATAGTCGCCTCCTCTGCGACCTCCTTCCCGCCGATGAAACCCGGTGCGAACTCTTTGGCCCAGAGAGCGCTTTTCCGTATCTGCCTTTTCATTGCATCTTCGTCCTCTATGGGCGCCCGCTCCTCCTCGTTCCCAACCATCACCATCGTGACCTCCTCTTTATCCTATTCGATCTCCGATTTCATTCTCCTCCAGTTGCGAGAAAATGCTTGCCTGATCCTTCAGCGCAACCTCGTATTGAGCACGCTTCTTAAATCGAAGCGAGACCAGCTTATACGAGTCAGGAAAAATCCGAGCGACCTCCAACGAGATCTCCTTCCTAATCGAGAAGTCCAGTCGGTAGGGCTCAAGGAAACCGAGATCCTCAATCTTCTCGAAGTGATAGATGAACAAGCCCTTTATCTTCCTGACTACAACGCCCTTCGCCTCCTCCTCTTGCCAGAGAACTCTGGCCTTTGCTCCTTCGGGCCAGACAAGCGTCTCTGAGGAAAACCACTTCCACTGCTCTGATTCCTCCGCCCACTCTTTCCGCTTCTGTAACCATTGCTCCTCGGCAATGGTTAAGTTTTCTCGGTTGTCACCGGGTACCGGCTGACATTCCAACTTTCGACCGTTGATCTTCGGAGTGGCGGGAGCCTTTTCAGTTTCCGGAGCGGGCGCCCTCGGAGGCCCGAAGAGCTTCTCAGTTTCTGGAGCGGGCGCCCTCGGAGGCCCGAAGAGTTTCTCCTTTGTAAAGATCTCGATGAGCTCCGACGGGGTCCGCCGTTGCTGTCTTGCGACCTCAAGAATGCGGCGCCGGACTTCCGGGGAAAGATAGAGTGTCAGAGGTTCGAGATCGCCTGTACAATACTCCCGGCGCTCGAATCGCTCTTCCCCCTTCCTCTCTTCCAGGTCACGAACTATCTGCCCGGATCCAAGCTCACGGGACACCCCGATCGCTCGGAGAAGAAGGCGATCCCAACTGATCCCTTCGCGGTTCCGAATCTCCGTGGCCTTCTCCCAAGCCCGAAGGGAAACTGTGATCTTCTTGATCTTCTTCTGCTTCTTGTTCAAGTCGGCCCTCCTTCCCTCAGAGCATCTCCACATCAATCGCTTGCGCAAAACTGAAGTATTCCTCCGTACCAATGATCAGATGATCCAAGACCTCGATTTCCAGCAATTCTCCCGCCTTCGACAGGTCTTCGTGAACCTGCTTGTCCTGAATCGACGGTGCGGGATCGCCGGACGGATGCCCATGCACCAGAATGATTTTTGTACAGTTGGCAATGATGGCCGCCTGAAAGACCTCTCTGGGCTGAACTATCGTCCGGTCAATCCCGCCGCGGGAGATCTCCTGCGTTCCGATGATGGCGTTCTTGGTATTCAGGAACACCACATGGAACGTCTCGACGGTCTCCTCACGCAGGAAAATGAAATGCCTCGCTACCGATTCCGGACTGTTGAACCTCGGATACGGTCCAGAGCCTTCTCGAATCAGCCGCACCCGCCATTTAGGGACTTTCCTCTTGGGGATCTTGCTTGCCTTCTTTTCCTCTGACATCATACCTCCTACTGGTTCGGGTCGGCCTTTTTAGGTTTCGAGAGACCGTCAGAAGTGTAGCGACTTGCACGCTCGATCACCTTGAGCATTCTGCGCAACCTCAAAGCTTCGATAGTCGCCTTCTCGAATCGATCCTGCGACTCTATGGCCTTGATCTGCAACTCCTCGAAAGTCCTTGCTGAAACTTTGACCTTGACAACAACGCCCGTGGGTAGCTCCTGTATGCAGTAGTAGTCTTCTCCTGAGATTCCGGTCAGCTCTTCAGCCACCGCTCTCGCCATCGCCTTCTCGTACTCTCCGTCTGCTATCAAGGACAACTCGGCGTATCCAACCAATTCGCCGGACAGCTTCATCGTCTCAACACTTGTGAATTTCATGTCGTTGATTCTCCTCTATTCGTTCTGATGTAAGGCGTTTCTGCGGTCACATTCCGACTTGGCTATATCGTGAAACATCTTTACATCGGCCCGGCGGACTGTCCAATGTTTTACTTTGCCGTCAGAAGTGTAGGTGGCCATGCCCAACGTCATCCCGCCATACTTGAACCTTCCGTTACAGAAGATTTTATACCCGCAACTATCGCTCGTAAATGTCCACCCACCATTTTCTTTCTCCATCGAGGTCTCCTTCTGTTTCTCCAGATCAAACGGGAGAAGACCACCGCCCGGGTACGCACCCGGGAGGTGGCCGTAGTCGGTGCTCTGTTGTACTACACCATCGAGCGATCAGACGAGCTTAGACAGTGGCTCACATTTCTACCTGTATCTGATCGCCAGCTACTGCAGTATGGAGTCGGACAAGGTCTTCTGGACCGAACCAACGCTGCATCCCGAAGAGCTTCGGGAATTTATACCGCTTCCCCTGAACCGACTCTACAGGTCTCGTCCGACCAAACTCCTTGCAGGTCGCCCGCAGTCTCCCCTTCTCGTCGTTGAAGAACACGAAGGTCAGTACTGCGGGTTTGCGCTTGTTGAGCACTATCTATTCACCTCCCTCTATCCCTGACGTAAATTGCGTAAGCTACGTAGTTTCCGTCATTCCTGTAAATCACCTCCTTCCTATCCTTCCTGTCCTTCGTGATCCCTCGACAGGGCATCTATGATCTCCTGCTCGAGAGCCTTCTGACCCAGCGCTTCCCAGATCTTCTCTTCCTCCCCTTCCTCTCGAGGTCTGTCTGTGCTGATCTCGTAGGTGGAGAAGAGACCCGACGGACCCGTCGACTTCTTGACAATACACTCGATGGTCTCCGAAAGTTCGCCGCTGAGACTTATCACGATACTCAAACGGTAGGAAGTTGTTGTCTCCGCCATTGCGATAGACGTGATCTTGAAATCCGCCACCGGCTTTCGCCTCCTTTCTACCCCTGACGTAAATTGCGTAAACTACGTATTTTGCGTAACTCCAGTGCATCCTCTACGCTGTGCATCTCAAAAATCTCAACGATCTCGACAATCGGACCGACGTCTCTTACGTGCTCCGGAAGTAGGGCGTGGATGATCTGCCGGTTCTCCGGTTCCATCGGATAGTCGAGACAGTCTTCAGGCAAGTTCGCCATCTTGACCTTCAGTGCACACCTGAGCAGTGATCCCGTCTCGGTGGTCGGCTTGCCGTTGAACAGTAGGTGAACCATCCGCCGACATTCCCAGTATCGCTGGTCTCCCTCTGTTGACTGTTACGATTCCGCGATCCACTTCCGATACCCAAGGAGCGGCCCCCGGGAGATAATCGAAACTCACTCCGGCAAGGCTGACCCTTATCCGCATCGCTGAAAACGGCCAGCGCAACTTCTCCGCGCCGATGCAGTCAATGACGAAAAACGTGCCCTCCGGGATGAACTGGCATACATCGGATAAGAAATGCCTACCCTGATTCTCCAACATCCGCTCGTCGCCCTCGAACTGTATCCAACAGTCCGCATCAAACCAAGCGTAGCCACATATCGACAACTCCCCGTCCTCATTCACTTCGACAGTCAGTTCGTGGGGAAATTCATACTCTAAAATTAACCTCCCCACTGCGCGGGCGTCCGTTACTTTCACCCGGCTGCTCGCCGTTCTTGCCTCAAAATCCGCCACCGCTATTCACCTCCCTTCGATTCGATCTCTGGATACCCATCTCGACGTAACTCTGATATCCTCCGAGATCTGTATGAAACTGCTTTGTTGATTCGATCATGCATCCCCTCCCTAAACTGCCGAAGGATCTCCGCTCCTGTGACAGGCCACCAGGTTGTCAGCCCATGAGAGAACATATCGTTGGGGTGCTCCTTTGCGAGTTTGATGCCTTTCACGTAGTCTCCCAACAACACTCTCTTTCCCACCGCCGGTAACGTGATGTATCGCTTCAATGGACTCCTACCTCCTCTCTCTCTGTGTCTGGTTGTTTCGGGAATGCCGGCGGCATCCTCCTTTCTCTGACCGCCGACCGCACCTGGTTTTCACAGGCTCTTAATCCCTTGAGGTCTCCTTCGAGACTGCCTCTATCTTCTCGACCGACTTCAACCACTGTCGAGCCAGACGGGTCATGTCGTCGAAACCGATCTTCATCCCGGCATTTATCCGGACTTCTCGCTTCTTCGAAATACAGTCGAAGTGAACACTGTCGCCCCGAAGCGTCGAGACTTCCAGCCCCCCGATCTCGCATTGGGCGTTTCGCACAATTACGTACGAGCCCTCCCGGAGATCCGGAAGACTGACCAAAATCGTTTTCACCATCTCTCACCTCTCCTCTCTTCTCTTCTCAGGGTTTCATCGTTACCGGAGCGGCTCGCACCATCCCGTCAGGCAACGAAGGATCGGAAGAAAAGCCATTGTTCATCCAGAGGCCGCCCGCCATCACTGACGGGTGGTTAATCCTGTCGAATTCCATGAACCTCTCCGATACGTCTTGCCACAGATCCCTACTTATCTCCGGGAAGCCATCTACCTTCTCGATGTCTTCCCAATCGGGATAGACGAGCGTGTAGAGGTTTTCGAGGACGACGCTCTGGTTGTCCTCGCCGATGAAACAAAGTTTCACCTCTTTTAACTTGATTTCCCTCATCTCCCTCTTCGCGGTACCCACCACATTTTCCCGCTGGAGGAGATATAGACGCTTCGCATAGCCAGCGTAGTCGAGCCGCTTCCAGAGGTTCTCAGATACCGCCTTTTTCGCGTCTCGACTGCCGATGATCCCCTGCCACTCGATCTCTTCCGACACCGCCTCCTCGAACTCCTCGTAGGTTTTGATCATCTTCTCGTCTCCTCTCCTTATGCCCACCAGATAAAGTCTCCGTCTGATACCCTCCCCTTCGCTTTGGCGATGGCGGTCATCGCCGCCTGATGACACTCGGCCCAATCGCCATCTTCGAGTTCACACCCAGCTCTGCGGCTATCATCGAGCTGGACGTAAAGCTGGCAAGCCCGCAACAACTCCGCATTGATCTTCTCCACCGCTACGCACGCTGTCGGAGAGGTCGCGAGAGCCGACATCGCAAACTCGTAAATCTCAATTGCCTGGGCCGCTGGGGCTTCGTAGTCGGTGGACACCCAAACGTGCGTCGCCGGCCCCGGAACGGTACCGAGATCTACACGGAACTTCATGTATGTCTGTCCGTCCAAGGCAGCCGAGACCCGTTCAGCCTGCTCCGTAGTCATAATTCCAAGATCAATCTCCATGCAGTCACCCCCCTTCTCCTTCTCCTTCTCCCTGACCTACTCGCCGTAGACTCTTTTGTCAGGGTTCCTCCTCAGCCAATCTACCACGATAGCGGCTATGACTTGCCGGGACCGCAAGTCACCACCTGCCACCTCAGTCAGTCTGGCGACTTCTGATAGAGATTCACAGAGTTTGTAGTTCAGAAGTCCCGGATCGCCGCCGAACATAGAAGCGGCGATCTCCTCATAAACTTCATACTCCATCAAATTTCACCTCCTCTCCACCTACGGCGTCTTGCCACCTCCGAGACACTCCCGGAGGCTGTCGCCCGTTCCTGTTGACCCCAGGAGGGGCCGATGGTGCTACGTTGCACGAGCGCTTTTCAGATATTCGGCGTAGTCAAGCTCGATCTTCGCCAGGTTGTCAAAATAAGCGCCCTCCGGATTCAGAAAAACCCGTTTGCCTCCTCTCGTTTCCACAACTCGCCCAGCAGTAACTTGTTCAGCGATAAAATCTTTCCGTCTCTTCCAGAGCCCATTATATTTCTGGGACCCATTGAGCACTGAGAGAGCACTGGCTTTTCCAAACGGCGTCCTGTTTTCGGCAAACCCCTGGACATTCTCGTAGTCCCTTTTCTTTTCCGCACCCTCCACTTGCCGAACTTCTTCGGCCCTCTTGGTTTTTTGTCTACTTTCCAGATTCTCCTTGTCGCGAGCAACCTCCGAAAGAATTTCTTCTTGCGGGATAAGCTCGACGAACGGCTGTCCCTCTGATTTCACCCCAAAAACCCCAAGACCAGTAATTGGGTGCGGGCCTTTCGCAGTGATCTTGCGCTGTCCGTTTGGGGCATCCCACGAAAAGCCGACTGAAATCTGTATCTCTGCCATCATGTCCTCCGCTTGCGTGCGGCGTCTTGCCACCGCTGGACCCTCCAGCAGCTGTCGCCCTATCCTATTGACCCCGCCGAAGCAGGGCCGACCCACCTTTCTATATTCCCCTCTTGACCAGGTCGTGCTCAGGGTTGGCAATATCGATCGAACGGTTGAACTCCTCATACCCATTCTCAAATGCGTTCCAGACATCCACCCGAGCGCTCAAAATGTGCTGGCAACCGAAGCCAGCATCATTCACGCAGGAGTGCAACCTACCCTTCGTCATCTGACCCAGGGCCACGAAAGTCCGATTCATTTCTATCTCGCCCTCTCCTCCCCCCCAGAGTTGGCAGGTGGAAGTCCCACCGACCATAAAGCCGATCTGTTCCAGCGTTACCGTTTTCTTCGCACGAGCGCTACACCTCCCTTCTGGTTATGCGTTTCAGGTCGTCGGGTCCGACCTACATTCTGCTAAAGACGACCGCACGGTTGAATTCCTCATCCCCATTCTTTATCTCGACGGACAGACAGGCCACCAGCTCCTCCGCCCAGTCTAACGACATCCCCGGATTCCGCCCCCGAACGAACTTCACCGCCGCGACCTCTCCCTCCTTCTTCAGCACCCTGAGCACCTGCCAGACCTGCCGCGCGCCGTACCTTACAAAGTCCGTATCCAGACAGCTCCGTCCGTTACAGAATAACTCCAGATCCCCAGCGGCCATCAGAGGAGCCTCTGGGTCGTCGGAGTCCGGCCCCTCCAAGATCAGCTCGACCATATCATCTACCGCCGTCCGACACCTCGAACAGAGATAGTCGTAGTCCTTCCCCGTCAAAACCCCTTCAACTCCGCTCATACTCTCTCCTCCCTCAGTCCCATACCTGTGATTTCATCCTCGATCATACCGACGATAGTCACATCGTCGAAACCTACACCATCTACTTTTCCAGTCGAGATCCATTCCGTGATGTCTTCTAACACTACCAACACCCTTCTCAGTGACGCCCCCCGCTCCTCGACGAATTCTACCGCGTCGTCCTCTTCGTGTTCCACTTGCCCCCCCCCTTCAGAGTAAAACGAGACTGGTCAACAACCCAGTCTCCCGCTCAATGATTTCACAGAACTGCTCAGGCTGTAGCGCGGTGATCCAGATATTCCCGGTGATCTCGAAGTCCGGGCCGTCCCCGACGTGACAAAATTCGAGGGTGTAGTTCTCATACGGTGTCTCCCTAACCTTGAGCCAGTTCAATTTCTGACAGCCCCGGAAGCAACCCCGGAAGCGGCAACTGAAGCCGTCTTCCTCCGCCGTCAGATTATACGCTCCTAACATCAGGAGAGCCTCGTGTCCGATCTGTTCCTGGATCTTTCGGGCACTCTTCAGGCGCTCGTCCGCCTCTTTCTTCTGTGCCTCTGTTCTCAGCATCGCTCCTCCTATCCGAGATGGGCTACCTTGACCTGCTCAGCCTCGTCAATCTTCCTGTGGCGCTCGTTCTTTCCGATATACCGAAGATGGCTCACCAGTGTCCCGCCTCCTCTCCTAAACTATCTGATCGAATGGAATGCCGGCGGAGACCTGCTCGGCTTCCCTCCGGCTTTCTTCTGTGTCGGCCCCCTCTTCCCAGGTGAAGCCGCATTCTTCGAGCTTTCGAAGGAGCCTCCGAGCATCTTCTATGATGTACGGCGGAGCTACATCCCGTGCTACATTTGATTCGATGTCCACCAGCGTGTTAGCGTGGACTTTCCCATCATCGCCCACGAAGGTCACAGTGAGTTTGATACCCCAGTGACCACAGAACACGATGCGGGCGTCCGTGGGGAAATAGACTCCGTTCTCCATGTAAGTGATCTGCGGATACTTTTTCATCCCCCTTCCTTCCTTTGTGGGGAGGCCCGAATGACCTCTCTCTTTCTGCAACGCCTCGATGGGGCTCCCAGATCTTTCGGCGGTGCTTGCCCCCGGCTCCGCCTCAAAAGGCAGAGCCACAGACCTACGATCCCTGCGTACCCAGTATTTTCTCGACCGTCTTTTCCGCGCGCACGGCACGTTCCAGTCGTTCTTCCGCTTTCTTACGCTCCTTTCTGATTTTTTCAAGAGACCTGCTCGCTTTCTCTGTCGCCTCTCTGGTTACATCTCCCCTTGCCGTTTCTTCTTCCTGCTGTTCCATTTCCAACGCCTTTAGGCCACCCGGTGTAGCCATGAAAAGTTGTCGTTGGATATGGGCAATAGTGAATTCACCGTCGGCCTCCAACGCTGCGGCCACTCGATCTACTATCTGCTTGCGAACTTCCTTCTGTCCCATTGTAATAGGAAGCTCGCAATTTTCGCACCGCGGTACTCCATTGAGGGTTACTGTAATTCCGCTCGGCACACGCCCACACTTATAGCAAATATCCTGTGGGTAGTACCGACTTCTCAGTTCCAGACCATCCAGTGACCCGCAATTCAACAATTCCACGGCAGTCTTTCTGATCTCTAATTCCGTCATCGTAGTGTCACCTCCTCCTCCTTGTATCTGTGAACTCAGCCAAACAGGCTATACGTTATCTTATCTCTGAGCACTGCTTTGGCGGCCGTTCGTCCGACAGAATCATCATTACCTTTTGTCGCTGATCTTCCTCCTCCTTCTGTGCACCGACTCGATGGGGCTCTCAGATCTTTCGTCGGGGCATCGCCCCCGGGGGCCGCCGCCCCCACAGATCTTTGCGCAAAGTTCATCATCTACACTGTTTTTTGACCTCTCCCCTCGCGAGGGGGGTCGGTCCCGGCACAGCCAGTCTGAACCCTTCTCCGTGCGGATCGGAAGTCATCACCATACGGAGAGGTAAAGGAAGAGCCTAAGCCGGTATTCAAAAGCCGGTATTCAAAGTCCAGACCGTCACCGCAGTTCTCTCCAGCGCCTGTCTTCTTTTTTCACCCGCCTCCGCCCCTGTCCCACCCTCGCCCTGTTCTGCCTTCTTATCTCCTGCCGGTACTTCATCACCCAGGCGAGCGCACAAGCCCAAGCAACCGCCGCCGGCCAGTCTCTCGTCAAGATCGAGTACCCGACTAAACCGACATAGGCTCCGAGGCTTATCCGAACTATCCATCGCATCTCAATCTCCCCCTTTCGTTTACTGAAGTCCCCCCGGGGACTCCCAGGACTTCGAAAGAGTACCCGACTTCTCTTGCGGAAGTTTTTCCGGGGCTCTCAGGACTTAGAACTTCCGCCTGCCCCCCGACCCCCGCCCCGCGGGGGTCGCCAGTCCTTCTATTTTCCAGTTCGGGTCTACATCGAGGCCTCCTTCCTCTTCACTCGGCGGTCGTTCCGGGGCTCTCAGGACTCCCCTCAGCGCTCTGCCCTCCGACCTCCCGCCCTGCTGGGTCGGCTGTCCTTCGCTCAGTCTTTCATCGAGGCCAGTTCATCAAACCACCTCCTTTCTCTAACTGCGGTTCTCCTCGGTTGTCATGATGTCTTTCACCAGTCCGCCTTCTAAGGTAATCACAATGTCAACCACTCTACCAGACCCCCTTTTCTCCCACCTCTTTACTAACCGATGGAGCTCCTCGTTCGTCAACTCGAAATGTTCTCGACAAGCCGAGGCCGAAAAAATCAGATCGCTTCCCTCGGCCAAGTCCAGAAACTCCTTCGGAGTTTGACAGTCCAAAGCTATCCGCTGTAGCTTCTCGAGTTCGGGAATCCCCCTCGTTTCCACTTCGACCTCCTCTCTCTACCAGCAGTGTAGCCCTACGAACTCCTCGATTTCAGATACCAGCTCAGAAAGGGCGGCGATGATCTTCTCCGGGGCGAACTGACCCTGGCGCTCCGCCTCGAGGTATCGGTCAAACTCTCTGATAATCTCCATCATCCGAACCTTCATCCAGAGCAGCTTTGTGACTAATCTCTTCTCCTGTGAGGTTCCGTCAACCCTGACCATCCGTCCCCACATCTCGGAATTCGTTCTCCCGCAGCCTGCGCAAATCGTCAGTGATACCGGGACTCCGAATTCGAGCACGTGATACATTTTCAGGAAAACATTGTGGATCAATGAACCGCAGGCGCACCTAAGCGGAAAGCCGAAGGTACATTTCGGGCAGTGCCAATTCTCCTTCTCGTGCTCTTCTAACCATTCACACATCTCGAACGAGGACGGCCTCTTGATGTTGCAGAATATTCTTCTCATTCAGCTTCCCCCCGTTGCGGTAGAGGTCCGAGGACAAAACAATTCGCCGCACGCAGGACACCCGACCATCTCTTTTGAGCAGACCGGACACTTGCCCGGCCCCTCAGATTCTTCTCCCGCCAGGGGAGCCTCGTCCTTCGCCCGAAACGGATACACTCTGGTGAATTCCGCCGAAAGCGTTTCCGGGAAATCGGGGTTTGAATCGAGTTCGGCTAAGAGATCCTGCAACTCATCGGGCGAGAGCAACTTAGTCAGCATCCGGGCGACGCCATTCATCTGCCCGGGAATGAAAAAAGTTCCTTGACAGTCTGTGCCCTTGCCCGCCCTTTGCGGTTTTTCCGCTACGCTTTGGTCCGCTTCGTCTACTTTTTCCATCTGAACCGCTCCCCCTCTCTTTTTTAGGTGAACGCCCTAACCGGATGGGACAGAACGGTAACGGACGCCCAGGTGCGTCGTGGCGTGACCGCCCGAAACCGTCTGATCTACTCTGTCCAACCGCCTGCAACAGATTACTTTATGACTTAAATATAAGGTATTATGAACACAAAATCAAGTACTATTTTTATTTTGTTATTTCTTTGTGCGGCAAGGACTTATGGGAACTTGTCAAAATTTCCAAGTAAAAGACTCTGATTCTTCCCCCTGACCACCCCGATTATAGACTCTCCTACACTTACAACAACTCCGAAATAGACGCTGTCTCTGTAATCCTAAGAAAAATGAGAAAATTATCGCAATGTTTTTAATGAACTTACATGCGTTCTGTACCCCTAAATCTGGTCGAAGAGATTCTCCTATAGGGGTACGAACGTAAGTCTTCCCGAATAAAGCAGGAATAGTCAACTAACGGGATTCCGTTAAAATCGCGTAAGTGACTGAACCCCCTATCTCTACGTCTGTTACTTCAGAGTTTCCGAAAAAGCTTATTATGCACGACGACCGAAAAGTTATCGCAATGTTTTATATGGAGTTAAGTCCGTTCTGTACCCCTACATTTCTTCATTTTTTGATACTTAGGGCGGATAAAAAAAGCTTAGGGGTACGAAAGCAACCCGTTGTAAAACTTGCACTTATGACAGATCCACGGGAAAGAAGAGTTGCCCTAAGTGTGAAAAAAGCCGATTTTCAAAACACTTATCGCAATGTTTTTAATGGAGTTACATGCGTTCTGTACCCCTAACTTTACACACATTTCGACCCGACCCCAAAAGAGATTTTTCTCTTTTCCACCTTTTCAGGGTAAAAGACACAAACGTGATTTTATGTTACTACTTTCTTCAATCTAAAGGTTACATAAGAGTACTAACTAAACTAGATATTACCGTAGACAAAAAAAACTACCATAGGTACGCTTAGTAGTCATGTGTGTTATATGTTACCTTGTAATGTGTTTTTTTTAGGGGTACATAATGAACTTAACTCCATATAAAACATTGCGATAAGTGTTTTGAAGTTTTCAAAAAATGGTCTCTAAATCCCTGTTCCTATTCACCTTAGCCCCAATTTGACTCCCCCCGTCGGAAGAATGTAGAATAATCCGAAATCTACCCCAATCTAAATCACCTCAGTAACTTAGATCCCCCCCCCGTCGATTCAAACTGCCAAACTGACAGAACTATCTGCCAATTTGACCACTTGAAAATTGACCGATTTTCGGAAGTCTGGAATCTCCCCCTTCTTTGCTTTCTTCTTCCCCTTCCCGTACGTCTTGTTTTTTAAGGGGTTATGTCAAAATCTGGGATTTCGACCAGAGAAAAAGAAGGGCGTCGGGCAGTATCTGCCCGACGCCCCTCGTCGGAGGATCAATCAATCACCGACGCCCCAACGCTCCGACGTCTCGACGCATCGACGCCCCAACGCTCCGACGCCTTCGTCGGACTGCCCGTCGGTGATCCCATCTGTCCTGCACCTCCCGCCGACCCCGGAACTTCGGAGAAGCATCAGGTCGATTTCGTCGTTCTCGTAGTTGATCTCGTCTCTTTCCCATTCGGAGACGGAGACCGCGTCGTGATCTCCGTCCTGCAACTCATCTTCCAGATCCGGGAGGGAAGCTCCCGTCCTGAAAGCGTACTCGATCCTCGAGAACTCCCTGACCATATTAGTCATTCTGATCTCCTCTCGTTTTGTCTCTTGACGTAGTCGTCGACTTCGTTGAACGTCACATCTGGTTGGGAACGAACGTATGTGAACTGTTCGTCTGCAAGTCGGCAACACTGACTTGCCGCATAGGTATCTCCCTTGGCCAAGTACCGATTCGCTTCTCGGACGTTTTTCTCGGCCTGCTGGATCACGGTCTGGTTTTCGTTGCTCAACATCGGTTCGGTTCCTCTCTACGGTAGGCGGGGCTGACGTTTTTGTCCCGCGCGGATCGCGAGGATTCGCCTAAGTCTCCTGATCTCTTTCCTCGACAACTTTCCCCCGTTTCCTTTCTTCGCCATTCAGTTTCCTCTACGCAAAGCTCAGCGCCTTGGACTCCTGCGCGGAGTAACTGTTACTCAGGATTCTCTGTCTGGCTCTTCTCCGTTGTTGCCCCTGGAGTCTCACGAGTTCGATTCGTGCTTCCTCGATGCGCTTCATTGCAGCACCGAACTGTCCGTTCTCGGTGTCGCTGATTGCGCGGACGAGGTCATTTCTGACCTGATCTTCTGAAGTCGGCATACTTTCGTCTCCCGTCTCTCGTCTTTCATTCCTCGACAGGCCAGAATCCGTAGCTCGCTCTGTCCGCTGTACTTGCCCCGAAATAGTGGCCGTCCGGAGCGATCTGGTCGAGGGCGTCGAAGAGATCATCCAGGATGTAGCCCAGATCTTCTCCGTCGTCTATTGCCTCTTCGTACTCCGTCTTGAATTCTTCCGCTTGTCCTGGATCTATTCCCTCCAGGACGTCTACAAACTTCGGAAACAGATTTACCAGAAGCATAGTTCCTTCACTGACACTTCCGGTGATGGTGGTCTGCTTTTCCATCATGTTACTATCCTCCTCTGTCCGGCGCTGTATTGCACCGGTCATTCTTCTACGGTCCCGACCACTCTGCCATTTTCGCCGCACTTCGGGCAGGGATCGCGTTCAAGTGAGCTGTAGATCCAGCTGCAGGTGTCATTCTGGCATTCGAGCAGAAGTTTCTTCTTCCGATCACCTGGTGATCGGCAATACCCAATAGCCCCGAGTCTGTCTCTTTCTGCGGCGAAGATTTTGCTGTGCCCTGCTCTTGGCCGGGCGATGTGGATAATTTCGTGCTTCAAAACTTCGCTCAGTTCGTGGTGCCATCCGAACTCGTCGAAGTATCTGCCCGACACGGTCACGACGAATCTGTCTTCACTCGGTATCCAGCATACCTTCGCGGCTACTTTCTTCAGTCTGTCGGAGATTTCGATCCTGACGTTCCCCATCTTGAGCATGGGGTAGCACTCGTCTCTGACCTCGCAAAGTGCTGACCAGATCTCATCTGGGGTCGGTCGTTTTCTGATCTGCCCTTCTGGCATTGGTCTGTTCACCTCCCTTCGTTTTGAATCATCAGGCAAACGCTACTCGAAGAGATAATCCACAGCATCCACTAATTCCTGCCACGTCTTCAGATCGATCTTTCCATCAATCCGTAGATGGTCGATCAGGGTGATATAGCTCCGGTACGCTTCTTTCGACATGAGAACTGTCAATTTGGCTCGCCTCCTCTCGTTTGAGTTCTGCGGTTCAGCGGTTCAGCGGTTATCTCGCGACCGGCGGCGGTGGCGTGTGCCGCCGGTTTCGCCTCTTGTCGAGGCTCATCGGGCGAGAACTTCAGCAGATCTGCCTACGGACCAAATCCTTCTGCCCCGTCCGCGCAACCGTTGCACTGGTAGCCGAGCTTCACGTCCTGGAGCGTCAAGGTATTTTTTTCCCCGCACGTCGGACACGGGTGGGATCGAGGGTCTGTCTCCGTTGCGGCTCTAAGTGACGACCTTCCGCCCGGGTCGGCGAAGTCGATGCTGAACTCGTTGTCGGACTCGTCTTCTTCACCGAAGTCTTCATCGAAGTCTTTATCGAAGTACACGATTTTGTCGTAGCCCATCGGTTCTCCTTCTGTCTACCGTCTGTTCAGGTTCATGTATGCTCGGTGGCGTTGCTGTGAGGCGGCTACTTTCAAGATCCGCGCCGCTCGGATTATCTCCTGTTCTGAGATCAGCTTCTTCCACCCTTGATTGATCTGTTGGATGAAAGATGACTCTTACCGGGTCGGCGACTTCGATCCCCGCGGAGCTGAGGGCTTCTGAAAAGTTCGACAGTAGCTTGTCCCCTGCCGCCGTCATCTGTTCTGAGAACTCCGTCGCTGTCGGGCTGATTTCTTTCCCTCGCGCCCAATCGCTTTTCAGTTTTGAAGCAAGCACCAGGTTTCCCCGTCTCTTCGCTTTCCAGATCTCTGTTACTACTTTCTTGAGCTGAGTCATTCAGTTCACCTCCCCTCTCGTGTTGTCCTATGCCTTTTAACCCGTTTTTTCGGGAGGCGGGCCGAAGCCCGCCTGCACACTCAGACAACTTCTGGCCAACCGAGGAGCGTCTCTCTCGTCAGCTTTCCGTAATATTCTGATCTGATCCGGCGCCATTCTTTTCCGCCTCGGAAACTCTTTTGCGCCTCGAGACGCAGGGCTGTCTTTCCGAACTTCAGGCGGATGCTCGTCGGTCCCACGCCTGCGAACTCCGACTCCTTTTTCAGGTTTCCCCACTGATCTGCTGACCACCCTTTAGCTCCACCCAGCAGTAGCCAGCCTTTGATCTCGGTCTTCTTGCTGTTGAACTTCTCCTCTTTCTCCGAGAGCTTCCGTTCACTCGGAGCGTACTTCTCTACTCTGGTCTCGACGGTCGCTTTCGTCTCTTCTCCTTCCCAGACCCCTCCGTGGACAGACGTAACGCCAGGGAGTTCCTCGATGGCGTTCATCATGTCCAATTTCAGATCGTCCGCGTCGAAATCATTCTCTGCCTCGAACCATACCCTGATTGTGCCGCGATAGTTTTTCATCTGTCTTTCCTTCTGGTTTCGACTGGTGATTGTTTTCGGAGATCGCTTGCCTCGAGTATCTGATTCACCTCCCTTTTTGTTAGATTTTCCCGTTTCACTCGCTATTATTTTTCGTCGGATTTTGTTGGCTTTCTGGCTTTCTTTATCGCGCGCCGCCGGACGGACCGAGAAGTTCTGAAGCAGGATCTGAGAAAAAAGCCCTCGTCCGGTCGGAAATGATCTGAAGATTTGTCTGAAGATTTGTCTGGTCTCCCTTGGACGTCCCCCTGCACCATTGGATCCCCTTGGACGTCCCCTTGCACCATTGGATCCCCTTGGACGTCCCCTTGCACCATTGGATCCCCTTGGAC
>SDBU01000440.1_pt1 | contig 58582 bp, 60 predicted proteins | sample 2277071 | NCBI WGS metagenome assembly SDBU01 (sample SAMN10397929, study PRJNA504765) | marine sediment metagenome | isolation source: marine sediment core GS08_GC12, 126 cmbsf | place: Arctic Ocean: Gakkel Ridge, Loki's castle | collected 2008 | reverse complement strand
GGAACCTACCTGGGTGATATGTTCAATAAATTCTTCGGTATTGAATCCTTAGCCCTGGTGGAGGGAGTTAAACAAACACTACAAGACCCCATCTTATTCATAGTGCTAGCCCTGGGAATAGGCTTTATCCACGTAAATATAGGTCATTTACTAGCTCTCATCAAAGGGGTAAAGGAAAGCCAGAAAGGGCTGGTGATTACTAAAATCGGTTTGTTTTTACTCCAATTTGGAATACTCCCCATTCTTCATTTCTTGAATTTAGAATACCTCATGAATTCCCTCCTAAACACTCTATTGCACGTTAGTATCCCAGTATTTCCTGAGCAGATATATCTTGTCCTGATATACATTATGGGTGTGGGTGTAATAGTAGTTATCGTTGGTAATATTATCCAGAGTGGTGGATTAGGAATGATTGCCGGGATTTTTGACTTAACTGGTATCCTGGGAGATATAATGTCATATACCCGGTTAGCCGGAGTAGGCTTGGCCACACTTTACCTCGCCTCGTCTTTTAACGCGCTGGCAGAGTTGTTCTCTAATTTGTTTCCGGGAACGGTCGGCGCTATCATTGGTAGTATTATTGGAATCGGAATTTTAATTTTTGGGCATTTAATTAACCTGGTTCTTGGTGTTATTACCGGGTTTATACACTCTCTCAGACTGTGCTTTGTGGAATTTCTTTTTAAATTTTATGAAGGGGGCGGCAGAGAATACAGTCCATTCAAATTAAAGAAACGGGTATCTGTGCCCATATTAACATAACTTTAAAGGAGGTATGAGAATGATTTTTGATCCAATTTCCTTAGCTACTCTGGGTGGTGCTTTAGCCCTAATCGGTGGCTTAGTAGGCTCCTCAATAGGTATAGCTAAGGCAGCATCAGCAGGAACAGCTACTTTAGCCGAAGATCCGGGGCAATTCAGGAATGTTATAGTGCTATCGTCACTACCAATGACGCAGAGCTTCTATGGGCTCATCATATTAATCCTCATTATAACTGCGGTGGTTCCTAACGTGGAGGCAGGTGGCAGTGGCATGGCTGTGCTTGGTATAGGACTCATAGGATTCATGTCTGAGCTTTTCTCGGCAATATATCAGGGCTCCGTATGTGCCTCGGGTATCTCACTTCTGCCCAAGACAAAAGGGCGGATATTTACCAGTAGCATGATGCTAGCCGTGTTCGTCGAGTTACTAGGAGTTCTAGGATTGGTATTTAGCATAATGGCACTAACCATGTTAGGGCTTATGTAATGGGTGTTTTATGAAGGGAATAGAGAAAATAAGCGAAGTCATCTTAAATAAAGTAAGGACAGAAGCTCAGGATATAGTAAAAGATGCTGAAGAAAAGGCGTGGGAAAAAATAGATAAAGCTAAGAAGCAGCAAAAAATAAGGTTGGGTGAAGAGAAAAACAAGCTTATAGAAAAAGCTAAAGGGGAAGCAGCTCGAATTCTAGCTCAGGCTTCTATAAGAGCTCGCCAGGAGTTATTAATTGCGAAAACCGAAATAATTGACGAAATAGTCAGTGGGGTGAAAAAGATATTAGCTGACTATTCCGGTAGTGAGAGCTCATCCTTGAACCTAATTAAAGAAGCTGTTGATGCAATTGGTATTGATAAAGCCAGAGTTTATGTTTCGTCCAAAGATATAGCCACTGTGCCAAAACTCATTAAAGAGGATAAAGAGTTAGCCAACAAAATAATGGAAACCAAGGAATTTGACTGTATAGGAGGGGCTATAGTTGAGGACATTGATGGGAAAATCAGGATAGATAATACCTATGATACCAGACTTGAGATGTTACTACCCCAGATTTTACCTGAAATAAGTAAGGAACTCTTTGAAACCTTGTAGGAGTTAATCTTGTTCGACACGAGGTATCCATTTATATCCGCCTACCTGAAAGGTGAGGAGGCTAAAATTATAACCTCCGAGCATGTAAGTAGGATGTCGAAGGTATCCAGCATTCAGGATGTGCTGGTTGCTATCAGCGATACTGACATAGGAAGTTACCTTGACGGAGTACTTGTTAAAACTTTTAGTGAATTAGATGAATACCTGTGGACATATTTTCGTGAGTGTCTTGAACATCTAGAATGGTTCAAACCTGTACCGGCTGACATACTTAAGATATTAAAGGCATATATAGTAAAGTATGATGTCTTAAATGTCAAAGCTGCTTTAACAGGTATCTCAACCGGCAGCAAAGCCAAAATGATACCGGTAGGGGTTATTTGTAGTCACAGATTGCTGGACCAGCTTTCGAATGCTGAAGATGTGGGTGACATTATAAAAATACTTACCAAATGTAAGTTAGAGGATTACGCGACTGTTCTAAAAGAATATAAAATAGATGAAGGAGAAAAGTCAGAACTCCTGACCGAAACTAGATTAGATGGAGAATATTATAAGAACTTACTGCGTATAATGAAAAGCCTAAAGGATGGTGCAATGCTTTCCAAAGCTTTCAGCACCATCATAGACATGACAAATCTGAAAATCATATTGAGGACAATAATTGATGATATAGATTCTGAAGTAGCCGAATATATAATCAGTGGTGGCTATATGATTTCTGACGCAGTAGCTAAAGATTTAATATCGCTCAAATTAACCGACCTTCCTGGTAGGCTAGAGCATACTCAATACTATGATGTGGTAGAAGAAATAATAAATGATTATGGTAAAAATAAAAGCATCACAGTTGTTGATAAAATTATCGAGAAGCATAAATTCAGATTGAACAAGGAGATGTTGTCGCCAAGAGTAATGTCTCCTTTAATGGTACTCTGGTATTTAATCCTCAAGGAAATTGAAATACGAAACTTAAGACTAATTCTGAAAGCGGTATTTGACAATAAACCCATAGAAGAGATACGAGACTATCTGGTGTTAGCATCATGATGCCTAAATCTCTGAATATAGCTATTATTGGAGATGAAGACCTGGTTAACGGACTGAGGTTAGCTGGTGTGTCCAGATATCATGTAATAAAAGATGACCGGGATACTGAAGAAGATGTGAGAAAGGCTCTAACCGAACTGATAGGTGAGCCTGAGATTGGCATAATAGCGTTGCAGGAAGACTATGTGCAATATGTTGAAGATTTAATAGCTCAGGTTAAGGAGGAGAAAAGATTGACCCCGGTAATTATTGAGGTTCCATCAAAATATGGCACAAGATACGAGGATGTTACCGCATATTACAAATCATACGTCAGGAAATTTACCGGATTTGATGTAGAAATTTAGTTGTGTTTATGGAGGAAGCAAAATATGGGTAAGATATGGAGGGTTTCAGGTCCCTTAGTTATAGCCGAGGGTATGACAGGAAGTCAGGTTTATGAGATTGTCGAGATAGGAGAGGAAGGAATTGTTGGCGAGATAATAGGCTTGGAAGAAGATAAAGCGATAATCCAAGCCCATGAGGATACCCTAGGATTAAAAGTTGGTGAGAGAGTCAGGGAAACAGGGGCAATTTTAACTGCCGAGTTAGGGCCGGGAGTTGTAGGCTCTATTTATGATGGACTTCAGAAATCTTTAACCGACTTAATGAAAGAGAGTTCGTTTATAAAACGAGGCGCTAAGTCATTTGCCCTGCCGCGAGACAAGAAATGGCAGTTCTCACCCAAAGTCAAGGTCGGGGATACAGTTAGTGAGGGGGATATAATAGGTACTGTCCCTGAGACCCACCTTATAGAACACAGAGTAATGGTACCACTAGGAATTAAGGGTGTGGTGAAAGAGATACGAAAGGGTGATTATACTGTTGAGGAACCCATAGCACGGGTAGAGCATAATGGTGAGATGAAAGAACTGACCATGATGCAAAAATGGCCGGTGAGAAAACCTCGACCCTATAAGCAAAGGTTCGACCCCTCAAAGTTGCTTGTTACAGGCATGCGAATTATAGATTATATGTTCCCATTGGCTCTCGGTGGTAAGGCAGCCATACCCGGCGGCTTTGGCACCGGGAAGACTGTTGCTTTACAGCAATTGGCTAGATGGGCTCAGACACAATTGAACATTTATGTTGGCTGTGGTGAAAGAGGGAATGAGATGGCTGATGTGCTTTATAGTTTCAGGAAGCTTAAGGAGCCGACAACAGGGAGATTGTTGCAAGAGAAAGAAGTATTCCTGGCTAATACATCAAATATGCCGGTTGTAGCTCGTGAAGCCAGCATTTTTGTTGGCGTTACTATCGCCGAATATTACCGGGATATGGGTTATGATATTCTACTGGTTGCTGATTCAACCTCAAGATGGGCTGAAGCGATGAGAGAAATTGGTGGAAGACTTGAAGAAATGCCAGGCGAGGAGGGTTTCCCGGCATACCTAGGTTCAAGGCTTTCATCATTTTATGAAAGAGCAGGATTAGTTGAATGCCTGGGTAGTCCTAAGAGGAGAGGCTCAGTAACAATAGCTGGTGCCGTTAGCCCACCCGGAGCCGATTTCAGCGAACCGGTTACTCAGAACACGCTTAGAATAGTAGAGGCTCTATATTCTTTAGATGTTTCATTAGCTAACAGGCGACATTTCCCAGCAATAAACTGGCTCACCAGTTATAGCCTTTATGCTGATACTGTTAAGGAGTGGTGGTCTGAGATTGACCCAGATTGGGCGGATACCAGAGCTACTGCCCTGAAAATCTTACAGCAAGAGGCTGAGCTGGAAGAGATTGTAAAACTTGTCGGTCCTGAAGCCTTGCCTGAAGGTGATAAGCTGTTGCTTCTGGTAGCAAGGATAATACGCGAAGACTTTTTGATGCAAAGCGCTTACCACGAAATTGATACCTATTGCTTGCCGGCAAGAGCTCAACTTATGCTCAAGACCATAATTAAGTTTTACGAGTTAACCAAGGTAATGTCAGATTCAGGAATAAGTGTGACCGAAATCCGCTCATCGCCGTTAGTGTATCGGATATCCAGAATGAAGGATATACCCAACGATGTCTTTGAACAGAGAATTAAAGAGTTATGGGTGGAGATGGAAGCAAGTTTAGTAACTGGCAAAGGAGGAGCTTCATGACGGAACCTTCGCTTTATACGAGGGAAACGAAAGCAATAAACAGAGCTAAAGGCTCATTGCTAATAGCTGAAAGTATCCCAGGAGTAAAATTTGGCGAGATAGTTGATGTCTGGCTTTCAAACGGTGAGGTGAAGCGAGGTCAGGCAATAGACATTAGCAAGGAAGCAACTGTAATTCAAGTATTTGGTGGGGTTAGTGAGGTGGACCTCAGTGGAAGTAAATTAAGGTGCAAAGGAGAGACTTTAAAACTGCCGGTATCTATTGACATCTTGGGCAGAATTTTCAATGGAATGGGGGAGCCTATAGATGGGGGTCCGCCGGTGGTTCCTGAAGAATATTTGGACATTAATGGCCGGCCTATTAATCCGGCAAGTCGTGAGCCTCCAGCCGAGTTTATTGAAACCGGTATTTCAGCTATAGATGGCTTGAATGCTTTAGTCAGAGGACAGAAACTCCCCATATTCAGCGGCTCAGGATTACCCCACAATCGAATCGTAGCTCAAATCATCAGGCAGGCTACCGTAAAAGGGAAAGAGGAAAAATTTGCCATCGTGTTTGCTGCTGTTGGGGTAAGCTATGATGACGCTGCCTTCTTTATGAGAAATCTTGAGCAGACAGGTGCCAGAGAGAGAACTGTGGCTTTCATCAATACGGCCTCTGACCCTGTTATCGAGCGTATATCAACACCGAGGTTAGCATTAACCGCTGCTGAGTATTTGGCTTGGAACCAGAATATGCATGTTTTAGTTATACTTAGCGACATGACCAATTATTGCGAGGCCCTCCGTGAACTTTCAGCGATGCGGGAGGAAATACCTTCAAGGAGGGGATATCCGGGATATATGTACACCGACTTGGCAATGTTGTATGAGAGAGCTGGTAGGATTGCCGGGAGAGAAGGCTCAGTAACCATAGTGCCAATCTTGACTATGCCCGATGATGATATAACACACCCTATTCCTGACCTTACCGGCTACATAACCGAAGGCCAGATTGTGATTTCTAGAGACTTAGAAAGAAAAGGGATATACCCACCGATAGATGTATTCTTATCCCTTTCAAGGATGATGAAAGAGGGCATTGGGCCGGGTAAGACTAGAGAAGACCATAATAATGTCTTCATGCAGTTATATGCTGCTTATGCTGAAGGGTGTAGCCTTAGGGAAATATCAACTATCATAGGCGCTGAAGCATTAAGCAACAGAGACAAGATATACCTGGCGGTTGCCGACAGATTTGAGAGGGAGTTTATATCCCAAGGTGAGCTTGAAAAAAGAAGGGTAGAGGATACCCTGGATATAGGATGGAATTTATTCTCGGCACTACCTGAGGAAGACCTGAAACTAGTCAGTGAGGAGTTAATTAAGAAATATCTCCCTAAGTACTCAGAAAAGATTTAAGAGTAGGCAAATGCCACAACTAATTAAAGTTAGACCAACCAAGATTGAGCTGATAAAGCTAAGGCGTCGGCTTTCACTAGCTGCTAGAATACAAAAAATAGTAAAAGACAGACTGTCAATACTAATGCTGGAATTCCTGCAAACCGCGAGGGAAGCCGTGGAAGCTAAACAGAAATTACTCGACGAGTTCTCCGAAGCTTATAAAGCATTATCAGTTACTGCTGGATATCACGGTTATATAGCATTAGAAAAGGAACTGATAGCCACTGAAAGGGATTTAGAAATCGTTGCTGGCTCAAGAAATGTAGCCGGAGCCAGAGTCCCTTCTTTTGAGTTAAAGGGGGCTGAAAAGACAATAATGAGATATAATCTAGTTGATACCTCTTCATGGTTGAGTCAGACGGCACAACTATCTGAAAAATGCCTGGAAGCTATTGTCGTGCTGGCTGAGCTTCAGAGGGGTCTTGAAATATTAGGAAGGGAAATAAATAGAACAAAAAGGATAGTTAATGCCTTGGAATACCTGATAATCCCTAGCTTGCAAACAACAATAAAGTTCTTGTATATGAAGTTTGAGGAAAGGGACCGGGAAGAAAAATCACGATTGAAACGGGTGAAGGTACTGCTTGAGCAAAAGTAGACAAATGCCTAACGAATTACCTTACCAAAAAATGCTTCAGGAATATTTGAAGGGTGAACTGCGAGTATTAAATGCTCATTTACCCTGTGCGCAAAGACCATTGTCGGTTTTACTAGATGAGGAATCCCCCAGTATAACTTGTAATGACGGTAGTGCTCACCTTTTCAAAAAAAAGGAACTGGAGTATCTAGCCAGTATGATAGATAACGGTGAACAAGAAATATTATTACTGCCTATGCTTATAGAAGTGAGCGCAGGCCGAGATGAAATGGCAATAATTTGCCACGGAGAAATAGAGGAGAAGCTCATATCAAAAATCCTTGATATGCCGGTTACTCTTAAGCAAAACAGAATTATAATATACAAACCGCAGTTAGCGTTGATAAGGAAATCGCTAAAAACAACGACACAGTATGTATTTTCCACTAAAATCCCCACATAATCTATCCCTTTCTGTGGCTGCTATTGTCACCACCACAGATTCTATACTATTTTTGATTGTCTCCAATCTTTACTAGTGTGCAGGAAAAATGCAGACTAAGAACAAGGGGTTGAGGTAAATGGTAAGGTTGGCAAGGGAAGATATAATAGGGACAAGAAAAGCAACTATCATTTACCTGGCAATAATTATTATTGCTGGCGTTTTGCTCTTTTACTTATTAAGAGATACAAGGCAGACTATCGCTGCCACTATTTTCCTGGCCACTGTTGTTGGCACCCTTATGTTCTGGAGATTTAGGGTGGCCATTGGCTTTCTGGGCTTGGTTTTACTGCTGCTCACCAGAACTTTGACTCTCTCGGAAGCTGTTGCGTTTATGGACTTGGAGATTATCCTTTTCTTGGTAGGGATGATGGTGATTATTGGGCAATTGAGACACGCTGGATTCTTCCGATGGTTCGTAGCTAAAGGATTAAAGTTTTGTAGATATAACGCTTACTTACTGATGGTTGCCATCCTGATTCTAGCCGCTGTAACTGCCGCCTTAGTTGATGAGTTAACCGCAATACTATTTGCCACGGCGTTGGTGCTTGATCTCTGCGATTATTTTGCAGTAAATCCGACGAAATATATTGTATCCGTTATATTAGCCACCAACATTGGCAGCTCCTGGACTGTTCTGGGTAACCCGATGGGGATTCAGATTGCGCTCAGCTCAGGGCTGACCATTGGGAACTTCTTGCAATCGGCTTTACCGGTGGGAGTGCTCTCATTTTTGTTCTTAATACCCATACTCTTGTTTTGGCTCAGAAAAGACATGCGCCTATTCCAAGAGCATATTGACTTTAAACACGAGGGGAGCATGGCTGATTTCCTGGATGAATGGGCAAGAATAAAAGACAGACGACTTTTTACTGGTAGTGTAGCCTTACTCCTCATAGTTATGATTCTTCTCATCTTTGATTACTGGCTCGAGATTTGGCTCGGATTTGAAACTAATACAATACTTGTTGCTACTGCACTAGGTGGGGCGGGGATAATAAAGCTCTGGCAACGGCGCCATGCCCTAGAATATCTAGAGCGCGATGTTGACTGGAGGACACTAATATTTCATATGCTGCTCTTTGCTAAAACCGGTGGCCTCCTTTATGTTGGCTTTGCTGAAAAAATCACTACTTTCACGCTCAATTTGGCTAAAGGTTATGGTACCTCTATTCTAGTAATGGTAATGATAGGTATCTCAGGGTTCCTCTCAGCCGCCCTTGATAATGCGGTTGTGGTGACGCAGCTCATACCAGTAGTTCAAAGCCTTACTACTCAGTTAAATTCCTCAGCACTATGGTGGGCACTTCTCTTTGGTGCTGCTTATGGTGCTAACCTGACCATGGTCGGTTCCACAGCCAATATTCTAGCCCTCGGTGAGTTGGAAAGAAAAACAGGTGATTATATGGCCTTGGGTTATTGGCTCAAGATTGGTTTATTTGCTTCCTTAATGCCAATGGCAATTGCAATAGGGGCACTACTAATTTACAACTAACCTCCACTAGTGGTTGTCTTTCTATTTTTGGAGGAGTATACTTTTTTAGAGAATATACTTTCAGGTAGAGAGAGCCGTTGTAAATGCCAGAGCCTAGAAAACCTAAGACAGCAGGATTAGGAACAAAAAAAGAATTTGCCATCTACCTAGGGATAATTATTGCCATTGGCGTTTCGCTTTTCTACCTGTTAAGGGATACAAATCAGACACTTGCTGCCACTATTTTTTTTGCCACTGTTCTCGGCACCCTCATGTTCTGGAAATTTAGAGTAGCCATTGCCTTCTTGGGCTTGGTTTTACTGCTGATTACTAAGACAGTGGACCTACCGACAGCCATCGAGTTTATGAACCTTGAGGTTATCTTATTTCTGGTCGGAATGATGGTGATGTTCGGACTGTTAAGGCAATCTGGATTTTTCCCTTGGTTGCTTGACAAGGTACTAAAACTTTCTGGATTTGAGCCTCACTGGTTACTGGTAATACTCTTGATTCTGGCTAGTGTGATGTCAGCTCTGGTGAATGAGGTGCTCTCAATACTTTTTACTGCAGCGCTAGTGCTGGACCTCTGCGACCATTTTGAGATGAACCCGGTAAAGTATATTATAGCCGTTGTATTAGCCGCTAATATTGGCAGTTCGTGGACGGTTATAGGAAATCCGATAGGAATTCTGATTGCGTTTAGTTCTGGGCTGACCTTTGAGGATTTCATAGGATTTGCCTTCCCAGTAGGGGTGCTATCACTATTCTACCTTATAGGTATAGTTTTAATATGGTTTAGAAAGGATTTCCCTAAGTTTAGGGAGAGGCATAAGTTGGAATTAGCTGCCGCCGGCGTGCGTGCTCAAGCAGCCGATGCCGGAGTGCATTTCTTTGAAGACCGGGCTAAGATTAAGGATAAGAAGCTTTTCATCGGTAGTGTGACAATATTCATTCTAGTTATTATTTCTCTTATTCTCGACCATAGATTGGAGCTCTGGCTTGGACTTGCACCCAACACACTACTTTTTGCCACACCAATTGCTGGCGCAGGAGTAATAATGCTGTGGAGGCGGGAACAAGCTCGGGAATATATACAAAGGGATGTTGACTGGTGGACACTGATATTTTTCATGTTTTTATTCTCACTAGCCGGTTGCCTTCAATATGTTGGTCTCACTGATAGAATTGCTGATTCAATGCTAAATTTGGCTAAAAATACAAGCCCTCAGATTCCAATAATATTATTATTGTGGGTTTCAGGATTCCTTTCAGCGATAGCAGATAATGTAGTTGTGGTGGCCGGGCTTATCCCTGTAGCTCAAACCCTTTCTGTAGGGTTGGGTACTACAGCGCCGTGGTGGGCGCTTCTCTTTGGCGGCTGCTATGGCGGCAACATGACGATGATAGGCTCCACAGCTAATATTGTGGCTCTGGGTATGCTGGAGAAGAAAACAGGTCACTTAATAACACTTGGCTATTGGCTCAGGATTGGTTTATTTGCTTCAATAATACCAATGGCAATCGGAATGGGAGCACTGCTGCTTTTTAGCTAGATTAGAGGTTGTCTTACGGTTCATCATGATGTATTATATCAGAGTTAAAGATGCCTGCCCCTGTAGCTCAGTTGGATAGAGCACCAGCCTCCGGAGCTGGGTGCGGGCGTTCAAGTCGCCCCAGGGGCGCTTTATATTATGAGGAGGCTAAAGTGAGTGATACCAACCAGTTTATCGAGATTAGATGGCATGGCCGTGGTGGGCAGGGAGCGGTTACCTCTGCCGAATTATTAGCGAAGGCAGTTATAGATGAGGGCAAATATGCTCAAGCCTTCCCCAGTTTCGGTCCGGAAAGGAGAGGAGCACCAGTTCTGGCTTTTGACAGAATAAGTAGTAAGAACCCTATCAGGATAAGAGCCGGAGTTGTGGAACCTGATATAGTCGTCGTACTTGACCCCAGTCTAGTACGTATTGTGGATGTTACCTTGGGACTCAAAGAAAAAGGGACACTAGTAATCAATACCAAAAGACCAATGAAGGATATTGAATCTGAGTTCGGGGCTAAATGGCAACTGGCTATAATTGATGCTACTAAGATTGCCCGAGAGTCACTAGGAATCCCTATCGTTAATACCACCATGCTCGGAGCTTTACTAAAAGCCACCGGAGTGGTTAAGCTAGAATCCTTGGTTGAACCATTGAATCATCGGTTCGGACGTCTTGGTGAAAGAAACATACAGGCTATGAAAAAAGCCTATGAACAAACTACGGTAAAGGAGTAAGAGAATTGCCTAAAAGTGAAAGCGAATTAACTTCCAAAGATTTAGAAGTTGGGGCAATAGTAACCGAACCAGGAAATGCGAGTCAATATAAAACTGGTGATTGGCGTTCGCAAAGACCAATCTTTGACAAGAGTAAATGCAACCCAAAATGCCCTCTTTGCTATATCTTTTGTCCCGATTTATGTATTACAAAGAATGCTGAGGGATATCCTGAGTTTAATCTCTTTTATTGCAAGGGATGTGGCATCTGCGCTCAGGAGTGTAATAGAAAAGCGATAACAATGGTAGAGGAGGAAGAGTAATGGCAAAACGGGTAGGAATGGAAGTCTCAATTGCAATTGGCGAAGTGGTCAAATTAACTGATACTGATGTCATTGCTGCTTATCCTATTACCCCCCAGACTCATATTGTGGAACACCTCGCTGAGCTAGTAGCCGATGGCGAACTGGATGCGGAGTATATTCCCGTTGAATCTGAACATTCAGCAATGAGTGCCTGCCTTGGCGCATCAGCAGCAGGGGCTCGTACATTCACCGCCACTGCTGGACAAGGATTAGAATTGATGCACGAGGTGTTATATGTTGCCTCATCTATGCGTCTACCAATAATTATGACAGTGGCTAACCGAGCTTTATCAGCCCCATTAAACGTTTGGGGGGACCACTCGGATGCTATGGCTGTTCGTGATACCGGCTGGATTCAAATATTTGCTGAGAATGGGCAGGAGGTTGTCGACAATGTACTTTGTGCCTTCCGCATCGGTGAAGACCAGAAGGTTCTGCTCCCGGTGATGATTCACCTGGATGGATTCCATCTGTCACATATGATAGAACCTATAGTTCTCCCTGAGCTTGATGAGGTTAAACAATTTCTACCTCCTTATAAGTACCCTTTACCTCTAGATCCAGCCAAACCGGTGGCTATGGGAGATTTTGCTCCACCTATCATATATTCAGAGGCAAAATGGGCACAGGAAGTAAACTTAAGAGCATCAAAAGCAACGATTATCCAATGCTGGAATGAATTCGGCAAACTTTTCAACCGTAACTATTCCCCAGTAGAAAGCTACCGTAGTGAAGACGCTAATGTACTTTTACTAGTTATGGGCAGTTTCAGCGAAACCGCAATGACGACTGTTGATAAGATGAGAGCCGAGGGCAAAAACGTCGGGTTAGTGAGGCTCCGCTTATGGCGACCTTTCCCATTCGAGGAGCTTCGCCAAGCAGTAAAAGACGCCGATGTTCTCATTGTGCTGGATCGAGCTCTTTCCTTCGGTGGGCCCGGAGGACCGGTATGCTCTGAGATTAAGTCGGCCCTGTATGCTCAGGAGAAAAGGCCAAAGGTAATTAGTTTTGTCGGTGGTCTTGGCGGTAGAGACATTACTGTGACTGGATTTGAGGACATAGTGGAGAGAGGAATAGAGATTTCAAAAACAGGAAGCAAAAGGGAATTTGAAATATTTGGAGTAAGGGAATAATGGAAAAGAAAACTATTTCTGTCCAGGAATTGATACCCAGAGAAGAATTTTTCGCCCCTGGGCACCGGGCTTGTATAGGTTGTGGTGAGGCTTTAGCTGTCAGACTTGTCTGCAAAGCACTAGGGTCGAATGTAATAGTGGTCGATGCTACTGGTTGTATAGAGATAATCTCATCACAGCTTCCTTATACATCTTGGCGGGTTCCCTGGATTCATACCCTGTTCGAGAATACGGCAGCAGTGGCTTCTGGCATAGAAAGTGGCTTAAAAGCCATGATAAGGAAGGGGAAACGCCCACCCAAAGATACAAAAGTAGTGGCCATGGCTGGTGATGGTGGAACCAGTGATATTGGGCTTCAAGCACTATCCGGGGCATTAGAGAGAGGGCATGACTTCCTTTACCTCTGCTTTGACAATGAAGCTTATATGAATACCGGAATTCAACGGTCATCGGCTACTCCTTACGGTGCCTCTACTACTACTTCTCCTGCTGGTAAAGTAAGTATTGGACAGGTTACATGGAAGAAGAATGTGCCAGCTATTGTTGCTGCTCATAATATACCTTACGTAGCTACTGCCTCTCCTAGCTATCCTTTTGATTTGATGACTAAAGTAATAAAAGGGCTAGAGACACCGGGTCCAGCTTACATCCACATCCATTCTGTTTGTCCTATTGGTTGGAGATCCCAGGGTAATTTGTCGGTGGAATTGGGCCGTTTAGCCGTAAAGACAAGAATATTCCCATTATATGAAATAGAAAATGGTAAATATAAACTGAATACTAACATAACTAAACCTCAACCCGTACAGGACTACTTGAAATTGCAGGGAAGGTTTAGGCATCTATCTGAAGAAACAATTAAGGAAATTCAACAAAGAATAGACAAGGAATATACTAAACTCATGGAGAAGATGGGGTAATAGTTTAGCAACGGGGTGTAGCGCAGGTGGCTAGCGCGCAGCGTTTGGGACGCTGAGGTCGGAGGTTCAAGCCCTCTCACCCCGACCATAAAGAGGTGGGAGTACTTGACATAAAGCGGGAGTAACTCAGTTGGTAGAGTCCCTGCCTTCCAAGGACCTTGGAGAAAAAAAAGCTGTTTTAACTACAAAATAGATACAAAAAGGGCCTCGAGGGTCCATGCTCTTTGAGTCCCTGCTTTTAAAATATTTGGGGCGCACTATATTGACACCACGGTTGACAAAATGTCAATATTTGGCTACCTTAGATATTATATAATGAGGACTCTTAAGGCGGACGTGCAAAAAATGAACTATGGTAACACAAACCAAAACCATTACCCTAAGGAGGTTAATCGACGCCTTCCTTATCTCCCGGCAACACCTCTCCCCCCACACCCAGGGCTACTACCAGAACTGCCTTAGAAACTTTGAGTGGTACGCCAAAAAATCGGGCTGGCCCGAGGCGGCCGAGGACATCACCCGAGAACACATTAGGGAGTTCCTAAACTACGTCGCCCAGTCAAAAAAACGCTGGGGGTTAATCGGTTGTACCTCAAGCCAGCGTCAAGCAACCCCGGCCACCGTCAACCATTATGGAAGAGTGGTAAAGAGGCTGTTTCGTTGGGCCTCGGATGAGGAGGAATACCTGCCCGATAACGGCATCTGGCGGCTTAAGCTGCCACCTCCCCACTACCGCCAGATTGAGCCCTACAGCGACGGGGAGGTGATGGCTATGCTTGATGCCTGCGAGGATGAGGATTCCAAGTTCTTAAGCTGTCGCAACAAGGCGATAATCGCTATATTTACCGATACCGGTATGAGGCTTTCCGAACTGGCCGGAATAAAGCTTGGCGACCTCCACTCCACGCTAAAGCAGGTGAGGGTCATGGGCAAGGGATCGAAGATGAGGATAGTGCCTCTTCAGGGGGAGTCGATGAAGGCGCTAAACCGCTACCTGATGTACCGGCCGCGGGATGGGGGCGAGTGGCTGTGGCTGAGCGAGGATAGCCAGCCGCTCCAACTGCGCTCCATTCAAAGCATGGTGCAGCGCTTAAAGCGGCGGGCCGGGGTCAGAAGCGGTGGCGGCGTCCACCGCTTCCGCCACTACTTCGCCACCAAATACCTCGAGGCTGGCGGCAATACAAGCTCACTAAGGTTGCTTTTGGGGCACGAAAGCTTTGCCATGGTGCTGCACTACACCAGGATGGTTAGTGCACAGCGGGCGGTGGATGAGCATGTTAGCCCACTTAGCCACCTCTATCGGGGCGGTAACCATAAACACGGGGATGACGGCTGGGGTTGGCGTTATTGATATAGACTTAGATAGGAGTTGAAAGCAGTTGTGTTAGAGTAAAGATTATATCAACCATTAGGGCTATACAGTGCTAGCGAGTGAAACCCTAGAGAGTTTGCGATATGGGGAACATTTCCATGAATCCCCCTTGAGATAAGAAGAAAATATGAATCCCATTATGCTGGCAGGTCACATTTTGGCTGATTGTTCACTTGACGCAGTCAATCTCAGAATCAGCTTTACAAGAAGGCTTGGTGCACCAGTTCAGCTTGTCCATGACCCAAGCCTCCTTTCAAGGTGGATTATAATACTGTGATGGGTAATGTCAATAATGTCATTAATGACAGGGGGATGACAAAAAGTGACAGGATTTGACAACAGTGGTATGCCGTGGTATACCGTGGTATACTAATACTATATGATGATATTCAAAATAGTAACAGACATAGTACTAAGGACGTTTCGACTATTGACAAGTGACAAGTGTATGTTACAATGTTACATTATTCCAACCATGCCAAAGATAGAATGAGGGAGAGAAATATATCGAAACAGGAAGTGGAAGCCTGTCTTGATAATTATCAAGTGAGTTATCCAGATGATAATGACGATAATTGTATGAATTACGTACATACATTTCCGACTGGTAGGAAAATTAGGGTCGTTGTCAATGAAAAAAAACCAACACACAGAGTAATCGTATCCGTGATGGATTAAAGGAGAAAGTCCAAAATGAAAATAAAATACGACCAAGAAGCTGATGCTGTATATATATACTTGAAAGATGCGCCGTATGCTTATGGTACAGATCTTGACACGGAACGACGTATTGATTATGCTACTGACGATACACCTATCGGGGTTGAATTGCTGTGTGTAAGTAAGGGTGTCAACCCTGATGACCTGCCAGAACAACGTGAAATTATTGAACTTCTAGAGAAAAGCCACATCAAAGTATTTGCCTAACAAAGCTGACTACCAGATGCCCTTCCCAACACAACATCTCGGTCTGCCGGGAAAAGCTAAAGCCATAGCTTGCATTACAATTACTGGTAATAGACTGTGAACTGTTACTTTACGACGACGCCTTACTGTTTTGTTGTTTAAGCGTCTATGATTTTTCATTCTACTAAAGACTCTCTCTACAGTCGTTCTGCGATTAAAAATAACTTGCCATTCTAGTAAAGATTATATCAACCATTAGGGCTATACAGTGCTAGCGAGTGAAACCCTAGGGAGTTTGCGATATGGGGAACATTTCCATGAATCTCCCTTGAGGTAAAAAGGAAAGGTAACTATCCCCTCAAGGCACGTAGGTTACCCCACTTTTATCAGTGGGGTGGGGGTTGCCTACCTTTCAAATGGTCTTTTGGTTGGTTAACAGGTAGAGATAATGACCTTGTATGTGTTAGGACAAATCTACACACACCAACAGCAGGCGAAATCAATCTAAGCCCAGTTTGCACAAATAGACCGCTGGCTCTCTTCGCCTTTATTCTAAAGGCGATTCTAGTGAGGCTTGACCGAAATCTCAGTATTCAGAAGGTCGGCTTATGACAAGACCAGCAGAGAATCCTGCAATTAGAATAGGCATTGTTGTCGGTATCCTCGTCAGCATGGTGAGCTTGCCATGTTCCCACTCCAGAAGGGCCTCTATCATTCCGCTTCAATTCTTTTCCGCACCGTTCACATTTCTCTTCGGCTGTTCGCCAGTGAGCCCCTACAACACTATCAGGAAAAGCCATTTTACACCTCCTACCCAAGATGGTCGTATACGAATTATATCACCGCAAATCAATAAGTCAATACCCCTGTTGTCTAATAGAAGATGGTGGGGTAAAATTGGGGTATGTATAAGGAAAGAACCACACTTCTCACTGTCGCAGGACTGCTTATTATGGCAGGGGGTGGTTTGATGACAGTAAACACTTTTGTAGGTGGGTTTTGTATAATAGTGGGGTTGCTCATAGTTCTTAAGGCCATGAAAGTCAAACCTATCAAGCCAATATCTGACGGTATAGCTAGGAGAACTCTAACTGTAATTAATTATGACTATGAGTTTCAAACCAAAGAAGACCATTTGAGATTACGCCTTAATCCAGAGATACACGCTATTCCAGGTGTTAGGGTTGAGGGTATTGATGTAGAGATAAAGAGTACGCGTTATGAAACCGATTTTAAGCCAATGGAAGAAGCAATATCGGGAGATATCGGTGGCTATGTTTACACAAGACTACCTAAATCGTTTCAGAAGGGTAAATACCAAGCAAGGATAATAGCACATATAGATAACAAGGAAGAACCATCAGAATCGTTCACAATGGAGTATGTGGGTTGAGTAAGAAAGTAGAGAAGGATAAATCCAAGATAACCAAGAAGCAATTTCACAAGCTACTTGATAAGGCCAGTAAACCAATCAAGAAATCCGAGAAAGGAAAATCTTAAACATAGGAGTGTCAGCCTTGCGATGATTATAACGGAAGGCATACTCGTTAATGTAAGTTTGTAGATACTTTTCGCTAACCGAGTGATAAACCCCACCGATGCCACGCTTCAACAAACTCCAAAACCCCTCAATGTATTGATACCGAGAGATGTCAACTCAAATGGGACAGTATCACTATTAAGTAGTCACCCTCTGCCTATGCCCCTAAATTCCTGGTAAGAATGCGGCTTTCGTCTCTAGCCGGCAACATAGGCTAGTACTGAGTTGGTACGTCAGTAAATCCCCTCCTGACCTGAGCATCAGATAGCCAGTGTCACTGTAATCCGGTGGCCAGCTCAATTCTCTTATAGCTACTGACAACGTAGTCGAGGCAGTTATCTGTAGGTGATCGTGCACCTGTTACACAATCTGACGAAATGTTGTTATACGGGGTAGGTGAGTTCCTGCCAAAAATTCGTCTCAGGATTTTACCAAAATTAGCTTCAAAAGCAAGAGGCAGGGACTCTCTTGAGTCCCTGCTTTGACAAAAGTTCTGCAGGAATGCCATAATGTTCATACAGGTTGTAAATATGTCAACACAGAAAAACGAAGCCAAAAAGGAGGGAAATGCCCTCCGCCAATAGGTTTTGAGTGCGGGAGTAACTCAGTTGGTAGAGTCCCTGCCTTCCAAGCAGGTTGTCGCGAGTTCGAGTCTCGTCTCCCGCTCCACAAAACTAAGTGACTACCTGCCTGATTGAGAAAGCAAAACTATCCACTGCCTGGCCATACTACAGAGCATTGTGACGATTATTTAACCGGGCAGTTGAAAAAGATTACCCGGACCCCGACTCATCTCAAATTAAAACAGCTTTCCTCTCGTCGCTTTTTATGCGTTAAGGTTGGTCAAGAAACGAGCAATATCCTCTCGCTTAAATCTTCGGTCACCGCGGCTCGTAATACGATAGGCCCTTAGTATCCCCCGGTTACTCCAACGTCTCACCGTATTACTATGGATATTGAGCAGCCGGGCTACTTCTCTTACCGTCAGCATCGGTTCCATGTTGTTTTCACTTATCATATCCCCCCCATCTGCTCTTTAATTAACCTCTCTTCATATTAATTCATTCAAGCTACCCAAGCAATCACCCAAATAGACTGATTCGTTTAGTATATAGTCATATAGTTATGGGAAAGAAGTACTAAATTGGTAGGAAAAGTTAAGTCAGGTACTTGACTTTCACCATTTGGCGAAGTATATTATTGTTCTCTTATGAATTACCTGGGCCGGCTGTCTTGATAACGGAAACGGGACAGGTGGCTTGTTGCAATAACTTCGGCTGGAGCGAAAATTGAACTGCCGAACAGAGCACATACCAGGTAAATGGCAGAACTACGCGAGTGTTACTCTTTCTGCCTATCGATTATTGGCTTTTGCGGTAGCTACGGCATGTATATTTGCGTTCCCATCGGCTCATCACTGGGTGATACCACCAGTTATCCTACTTCCCAGTGTCGGCATCTACACCCTGTTCAAAGTCCTACATCCTTTTCGCTGGTATGATAGGAGTATCTTCCGCTTTAGTCTACTGGGCACTGACATCGCCGTGTGCATCTTCTTGATAATATTAACCGGAGGACTTTATAGTTGCTTCCTCCTGTACACTTTGAGTCCACTGGTGACAGCAGCCCTATTTCTAGACCGTAAAGTGACATTCAGTATCGCGGGACTGTCAGGGATCTATGTGATTGGTAGTCACGTGGGCAACCCATTTTTCTCCGCCTCGTTGGCCCTCCCTGAGCTAAGCTTTTTTTTGGTCTACATGACGGCTGTTGCGCTGACCGCTACCCTCCCTTACTTGATTAATGTTAACCTCAGACAACAGTTGCAATCCCAGGCTATACTTAGGGAAAGAAAAAGATTATCTCGCGAAATACATGATGGCACTGCCCAGACCGTGTCCGCATTACACTGGCGTGTCCAGCTCCTGCGTCGCCATTTAGCTGAGATGGACATTGACTTGAATGAGGTCGGGGAACTGGAGAGGCTTGCTGAAAGAGCCCACCAAGACACCAGAGATTCTCTTGACCTTCTTCGTAACTATACTGGTGAGGGCAACCTTCTATCCCATCTTAAAGGCTATCTGGAGCACCTTAAAGAGGAAACCAATATTGATTTTGTTCTTGATGCCGAGACTACTGAGCTTCATCTTGGAGCTTTGGTTGAGCTTGAACTACTCCGCATCTGCCAGGAAGCTCTGACTAATATCAGGAAGCACTCCGGGGCTCACGATGTACAGATTAAGATCAAATCAGTGGATGGTCACTATAGAATGAACATTAGTGATGATGGCCGCGGCTTTGATGCCCTTACCTACTACCGTGATGGCGCACACGTTAATGGTCACGGTCTAGCAGTTATGCGGGAAAGGACAGAATCAATAGGTGGCAAGTTCCGAGTACTGAGCATGCCCGGACGGGGCACCGAAATACAGGTAGAAGTGCCAGCAAATCCTCGCCGAGGCAGTTTGGTATGACTGAGCCAATAAGGGTACTAGTGGTGGATGACCACGCTGTGGTCCGCGCCGGGCTGACCAATATGCTTGATACTTTGCCTGATATCAATGTTGTCGGCGAAGCCAGTAATGGTTTGGAGGCGATTAAGAAGGCCGTGGAGCTAAAGCCGGGTGTCATTCTCATGGATATCTTCATGCCCGGTTGTAGTGGCTTGGAAGCTACGGTAGCAATAATGGAGCAACTCCCTGGAACTAGGATTCTGATCGTCACCATCTCAGAACAGGAAGAGGACTTACTTCAGGCACTCAGGTTTGGGGCGCAGGGCTATCTCCTTAAGAGCGCCTCCATTGACGAAATGGTGCAGGCGGTGAGGATGACTGTTGCTGATGAGTCAGTGCTGTCGCCTCACATTGCCGCTAAACTGGTGGCTGAATTTCGGAGGAAGGATGCTGAGCCCAAGCTCAGCACCAGGGAGATAGATGTTCTACAACTATTGGGCGAGGGGTTATACAACACTGAGATTGCCAACCGCCTGTTTATCGGTGAGAGTACGGTCAGAACCTACCTGCACCGCCTACTGCTGAAGCTGCACTTGAGAAACCGGGGTGAAGCTATCGCTTATGCTGCCAGTCACCACCTCACCAACAAACGCTTCTAAGTTTCTAATTAACCCAAATTTTTGTGCTTGGTACTATCTTCTGTACTGTCATCCCTTTTACCCCTGAGTAGAGGAACATTTCCCATCTCAAATATGGCTATCCCAACGCTGTGTTCCAGTGCCTGTCAATACCCCTGACCGTAGCAAGCCCCAGTTACTGAAAGGTTGCTCCCTCTGTCGTCATTTTCGCGACACGATTTCGTGACAAAAATTCATCATTTTGACTAACCAAAAATCACTACTTTAGCGACAGACGTTGCGCCTAATGTCTGTTACTGTAAATACATCTATTGGCTGAGTCCAATAGTTCTAATTATGCCCTGGTCGATTCTCCAGAGAACAGGACTAGGAGGATATGTGGCTTTGGAGAGGGGTTCGAGTAAAAATTAAACAAAAGGAGTTGAAGAGAAGACATGAAAAAGATAGGACTTATCTGTCTGGCACTGGTTCTGGCACTGGGCACCATTGGTGTTGGTTACGCCCTGTGGTCGGATACCTTGTACCTCGAAGGCACGGTAGGAACCGGTAATATAGGGCTGGAGTGGAGCCAAGATATGCCTTACGATGATGAAGCTCCTGATAAAGATGTCAGCTGGGCGGAATGCATGATCATCGAAGATACGCTTTACATCGACATCTTCAATGCCTACCCGTCCATTACGTACACCATCCCCATTGACATCCACGGAACTGGCACGGTACCGGTACATACCTCTTGGACGGTAATTCCCGGAAACATGAACCCAGCCTGGATAACTATGCCAAATTGGGGCGGTCTGCAGATACATCAAAGCGACATGTTATTTGGTGATGTCGTCATCCACCTGGACAACACCGCAATGCAGGGTACGACATACAGCTTCAGCGTCATACTCGATTACTGGCAGTACAACGAACCTGGCCCCCCGTAGCAAGGACTGGTACAGGGGCATTTAAGCCCCTGCGCCTCCTCCTGAAATTTAAGGAAGGAGGGGAAGTAAGAGTAATAACATGAAAAAAATTGGTCTGATTTGTTTAGCTCTAGTCCTGGCTCTAGGTACTATAGGTGTGGGCTATGCACTGTGGTCTGATACCTTGTACCTCGAAGGCACGGTAGAGACCGGTGAAGTTGATACTTGTATTGTAAGTATTGCATCTGATGACGTAGGCATTGACCCGGGTTACACCAAGGACGTGGCCAGCACTGTTGTAACTGTAATAGACTGTAAGACTGCTACGGTGACGATAACTGATGGTTACCCGTCCTACAGTAACTGGATTCACTTCACTACACACATTCAAGGGACGGTGCCTGTCAGATTGCAGGCGATTAACGTCATCAATCCCAACCCGTGCATAACTGTAGATGCATGGGACGGCATCGGTGAGCAGAGACATCCGGGAGAGAATGCTGACAATACCCTGTTTATCCATGTTGAGCAGTGCGCTGAACAGGGTGCTACCTATACCTTCACCGTAGAATTCTTCTACGTCCAGTATAACGAGTACGTACCTTAAGAGCCAGAATGATGGCTAGTTGAGAAGGGGGTGCGGGACACATGCCCCCACCCCCCTCCTTAACAAGGGAAGCGGGAAAGGCAGGATGCTTGCCAAGAAGGTCTTTCCCCCTCTCCTTGAGAAGGAGACGGTAGAAGGGTTGGTTTGATAGAGTAGAATAAGTTCTGGAATCAGGGAAGGTGAAGAATTGCAAAACAGAGGAAGTGGCCTGGCCAAGGCGGGAGCTATTTTCCTGGCGTTGCTGGTAGCGCTGGTTTTGACAAGCATGGGCTATGGCATCTGGTCAGACACATTGACCATCAGCGGCACAGTGGAAACTGGCACGCAAAGTACTGAGCTAACCTGCAGTGACAACTATACCGTGCCTGCCGGCGGCTCGATTAGCTGCAGCGTAGCCGGCAATGTGTTGACAGTTACTGTTACCGACGCCCAGCTCGACGTCAACTATTATTGCGACTTCAACATCCATAATACCGGGGATATACCGGTTAAAATCCAGAGTATCGTAGTATCACCGTTGCCACCAGTGGAGGAAGTCGAGGTTGAGATACAGGATGTGGCGGTAGGCAACCAGATCGAGCAGGATGGCATCACCGGTGACACGGTTTACGGTAAGGTGCATGTCTCCCTACTACCCGAACCACCCGACAACCCTAGCAAGAACACAACTTTCGCCTTCACCGTAACCTTCTCAGTCGTCCAATGGAATCAATATGTTCCGTAAAGCGAAGTTAGTAGCAAGGTAGTAAACTGATGTTTAGAGATAATAAGAGGTTAACAGTAAAAATTCACCTCACCAGATGGGGAATTATGTGTCTGGCGGTGGTCGTGGCGCTGGGGACAATAGGAGTTAGTTATGCTCAGCGGTCAGGGATGGGGAAGGGACCAGGAAATAACATCGTGGAAACAAATCCTTGCGGCACTGAGCTCATATGGGTGGTTTCCAATGATAACGGTGTCCTGGACAACCAGGGTGGATATGACCCCATAGACCCCGGTGATTTCGGTTTAGACCCTTCTGAGAGCCAGACCGCAGGAAACGAGTGCGCCAGATACGATAAAAATGTGGCGACAACTCATGCCACCTTGACTGACCCTGGACTCATTACCGTAATTATCAATAATGCCTATCCCAGTTATTACCCTACCATTTTCTACGGGCTTGAAAACAAGGGGACTATACCCGGCACCATTCAGACTATTGAGGTGGATGAAGATGCTACCACCCCTGATGTCATCGATGATATTGACGAACTCCTTGTTACCGTCACTGGAATATATGAGGGGCAAGAGATAGCCCCTGGTATCGAAATAGTTGGTGATCTGGACATCCACGTGGAGCAGGCGGCCGCCCAGAACGCAACCTATACCATCAGAGTTAAAATAACAATCGTCTGTGTTCCTAAAGAATGTGGCACCGGATACGCTTACGGCGGTGATTATGCCACATGTTTCACCGACCTAATTAAGACTAACAACTGGGGCTGGTCTAATGGTCCACTGCCACCTGACAGTTATACTTTTGACATCTACGCCGGAGCAGGAGGGTGCGATATAACAGGTGGAACTTTGGTCGGCGAGCTCACTGTCAACTACGACGGAACAATGGTGACTGTTAACTACAATCTGTATGCAGGCTACACCATGGATGTGACCCACCTGTATGTTGGCACCGAGCCTTTGCCTGAAAACAAGAAGGGTAATCCCACAGTTAGCCCTGGACAATATCCGTATTCACATGCTCTGGAAGATGCGACAACAGACAGTTATGAGATAGATGGCTTCTCTGGAGATGATATCTATGTAGTTGCCCACGCCGTCGTTTGCTGGTTCCCGGAATAGTGGTAGATGAAATTTCACCTGATGAATTCGGTGTTCAGCTAGTAATCAGGTGTTTAACAAGGGCAATTACCTTTGACAGGACGAACAAAATATTAATTTGTCGCCTTGAACCAAATTTCACTATCGGCATAAGCCCTAGAGCTAGAGCCGGTGAAAACTGGTGTCTTAGGTTAATTAAGGTAATGTTAAGCCACTTGCCCCAGGGTTACTCCCAGTGTAAGATACTGTCATATCAGGCAAATCAATTTTTGGGGTAAGATGGAGACTTATTTTAATGTAAAGTTAAGACAGGCAGTATATATTATCGGGTTGCTCACTGGCATTTACCTGATGATAAACTTGGCACTACCCCGCCTCCCCATCAGCGGATTTATCGCAACCTATGTCGTTCAACCGATATTGTGGGGGCTTATCGCCTGGGCTGTCTTAGTTTTACCCAAGTATAGACCCGTTGCCAAACTGAGTGTTAAGAGCTCCATTATTCTATTGGCGCTGATGATTGGTTTCTTCCAAGTACTCCTCTACGTTATTGGCGGATTGTTCTCCAGCTTTGGCCAAAGTCCTTATTCCTTCACACCGCTGGGTATTCTTACTAACCTGTTTTTTGCAGGCTTGATGCTGATTGGTATGGAACTGAGCCGGGCCTGGCTCATCAACCGTCTGGGAAAAAACCACACCTTCTTGGCCTTAGCTTTCGTTGGCGTGCTCTATACACTGCTATCCATCCCGTTAACCCAAATCACCAGTCTCAGACCGGAGATTGAATCAATCAACTTCTTGAATTCCACCCTGCTGCCACTGTTAGCTGAGAACCTGCTGGCGTCACTGCTTGCCCTCCTAGCCGGACCGCTAGCCGCTATAGCTTACCGTGGGATACTGCAAGGTTTCTGGTGGTTCTGCCCCATCCTCCCTGACCTGTCGTGGGCATTCAAGGGGCTTATCGGGGTAGTGGTGCCGATTATCGGAATGGTGGTGATAAACAGCTTTTACTTAGCTAAAGCCAGTCGTGGCCAACCCAGAAGGCAGACTAAGGAGGGATTCCCCGTTGGTTGGATTATCACCAGTATTATCTGCGTGGTGATAATATGGTTTTCGGTGGGGCTTTTCCCCTTTCATCCGGCATTGGTCCTCAGCGGCAGTATGCAACCGATGATGGAAGCCGGTGACGTCGTCATCATCGCCAAGGTGTCGGCTGATGTCATTCAACAAGGGGATGTTATCCAGTTCCGAAAAGAGGAAGGGATTACCATAATGCACCGTATCGTTGAGGTTCAGGAAACGGAAGGGGCAAAGTTTTTCATAACCAAAGGTGATGCCAACCCTGAGCTTGACAAAGACCCGGTAATCCCTGAGAACGTGGTAGGCAAGCTTGTTTTTACTGTACCCAAGATAGGCTGGGTGGCAATAGCGGTTAAGCAGTTTTTCACAGGATAGATATGAGAGGATAAAATGCAGAACATGCGAAAACTACTCCTGATTATTGAGGATAAAATGCAGAACATACGGGAACTATTACTGATTATTATTGAGGATAAAATGCAGAACATGCGAAAACTACTCCTGATTATTAGTACGGTTTTGTTCCTAATCTCACTAGTTGGTACTGTTGCCGTCTTCAGTCAGCCCATCGAACTTGAAGAAAAAAGACCTGTGCTTAACTATGAGCATAAGGGACGATTTGATTACGATGGCCGTCTAAAGGCTTCTTATCTCTTTGACGATCTCCCCCTTGAAACTAGCCCCGAAACCAATGAAATTACCGAAATCCCCGAAGCCCCCGAAGTCCCCGAAAGTCCACCATCAGTCCCACAATACCCTATCGAAATTACCGACCAGTTTGATATGATTTTCACCTACGCGTTTGTGCCTGACACTTATAGGCTAATAACCAGCATATCTGCGCAAGTAGAGGTCAAGGCAGTTTTGAAAGAACCGGGTGAAGAGCCGAAAGAAATCGTCCTTGTCGACAGCACTAATCAATCGGAGAGCTTAAAAGTTAACTTCTCACTTGATGCGAGTGAGCTTGCTTTAAGCCCTACAACGACTATCACCGCCAATGTCTACACCACCATGGAAACGATGAATACAGGCCCAATATTTGAGAGCTTTACTCAGAGCTTTACCATACGATCAAAAGGGCCTCTCCTGGAAATGGATAAGAATTTGGTCAGTACCCAACGGGCCTCGTTTGGTGAACTGAGTTATGAACAAACCGGGGAATTTGACTACTCCGTACGTCTGAAGTCGGATTCTCCCTGGGGTGCTATAACCATTAGGCGGCCACCATCACCCCCGCCACCACCACCGCCACTGCCACCACCGCCACTTCCACCACCACCGCCGCCGCCACTATCATCTAAGATATTAGAACCGGGAGAGACAATCTTCCCCAAGCTTATCGAGAAGATAGATGTAACCTTTTATTATGCATTAGAATCGGACAAACCACTTGACCAGGTAGCCACTGAGGTGGAGATAGTTGCAGTTCTCCAAGCAACTGATCTTTGGTCCAAGAAATTCCCCTTGTTACACGCCGAGAAAGGTGGGAATTTCAACGTTAGTTTTCCTCTGGATTTGATTCAGTACGAGAAATCGCTCGAGACTATCCGTGACGAAACTGGAGCTTCTGCTGAATCATATAGTCTAGCCATTATCGCTGATGTCCATACCGTTGCCGAAACGCAATTTGGACGGATAGATGAGGTCTTCAGTCAAACCTTAAGCACCATGCTGGAGGGAGGCACCCTGGAGTGGAATGAGGAACTAATAAAGACCCAGACTAGCTCTATAAAAGAAACCAGGCTAATACCAAACCCCAATAAATATCTGGGACTATCACTAAGCGGCGCAAGAAATCTATCGGCTGCCGCGATGGGCATCTTTCCCCTTTTCTTCGTGTTGTCAGTTGTGTTGTATATCTGGTTCAAGCCTTTGGAACCCTCTCCCGTTGAAAAGGAAGTGCTGCTAGTAAGAAAAAGGTATGGAGAACGAATGATAGAGACAACGAGCCACATGCCAACGAAAGGAGAGCGGATAACATCCCTAAGCTCAATGGAAGACCTGCTTAAAATAGCCGATGAAATTAGCAAACCAATAATCCATGAGGCACCCGGTACTCCCGATGAGCCACATGCTTATTACGTATTTGATGGAGGAATCCGATATCAGTATCTGCTCGATGTCAGTAAAAAGGAGCATGGAAACAATGTCTGAAAAAATAAAGAGCCGTAGACGTGAACAGGTGATTAAATTACGAGAGGCTGGCTTAACCTATGCCGAAATCGGTCGTAAATTAAGTTTGACCCGGGAAAGGATAAGGCAAATAATATCGGGGCAGAGCACCGCCAAGAAAAAGCCGGCTCGCCATAATCCAGATGCCCTATTGAGTACCGCTGAAACAGCCGAGGTTCTAAATGTTCATGTAAATACGGTCAGACGCTGGAGTAATAAGAAGATATTAGTAACACACCGCATTGGGCCGCGGCGTGACAGAAGATTCAGGCAGCAAGACATTGATGACTTCCTTCTAGGAAATTCAGCTAGCGCAACATAATCTCGTCAGTAAATGAACGACAAATCGTAGCCTCAGTCAGTGTATCTTGACGTCGTAGAACACCCGCCAAAAATGTTTTTATCACCGCTATTCTATCCTCTCCCATTTTAATAATAAAAAACTGAACATCTTCAGTGAGAAATATAACAAAACATCTTATTGTACAGTAACAAAAAGGGAGGTAAAGCAATGCAAGCATATTGCGTTAAATGTCGTACTAAAAGAGAAATGAACAATGCTAAAGCTATAACCATGAAGAACGGTAAGCCGGCTACTCAAGGTGTATGCCCCACATGTGGGACTAAGATGTTCAGAATAGGGAAAAACTAGAGCAGATATTATAGATAGCAGGAACGGTATTCAAGAGGCTGGGTATCTTTATTAGATTGACCTAATCTCTTAATTGGCGATTGAACAAAATGCAATTTTACCACATGCATATTCTTTGTAGCTGTGTTATTCATTAGTCTCTACAACGTTGAGCCAACTCACGCAATTCACATTTTGGTTTTGAATAGCTACGGAGAGAAACGCAGTTGTGTTGTTAGCATTGTTATGAGCACCCACTGTGTTAAACATCGAGTCATAGCGAGCTCCAATAACCAAATCACAGTCGTGACTTGCAGGGAGGCCATTATGTTGCCTATTCGAAACCTTGGTATTTTCTGCATTTTGGAGAGGCACTTGCACAACATCAGAAGGTGTTTGACCTTTTTCTCCAGATTGGACAGGTCTATGATAAAACTGATAAATTTAATAACGAGTTGGCTGGGACAGTATGCTCAGAGAGGACGGCAAGTATGAAAGGATATTTAACTGGCCCTATGCAAAGCTCATCGTCAATTCTTTTGAGGAGGCAGCAAGTAAACTGCAAATATAAGCTGGTAATTAATGTGGGCCATACAATATTATGAATAGCCACAAACAAACCGAAGGTTGGAAAGGGAAAAGACTAGGAAATAGAGCAATATCTTTGTTAATATTGATTCTCGTTCTAGCAATTACTATTACTCTCTTTCTTTTCTTCCAACAAAACCCAGAGAAGATTAATGAATTTGAAAAATATGGCTATCCGAGCGCTTTCCTTATCAGTCTGGTTTCCACTGCCACTGTTATTTTACCTGTGCCTGGTATCCTATTAGTTATCGCCATAGGTGCTACTTTAAACTCGGTTCTGGTGGGGCTGATTAGTGCTGTGGGAGGGAGCATAGGGGAGATGACTGGCTATATGTTAGGCTACAGTGGTCGTGGGTTTGCCAGAAACAATAAGATGCTTGTCAGGGCAACAAGATGGATGAAGAGGATGAAGAGAAGAGGATTTGTGGCCGTCTTTCTTTTCTCACTAATTCCCTTTCTCCCTTTTGACGTAATCGGCGTGGTATCTGGTGCTCTTCGTTTCCCCATATGGAAATTCTTATTGGCATGCTTCCTTGGTAAAGCCCTGCTTTATATAGTCCTGATACAGGCGGGCGCCTGGGGATGGGACGCTTTGCTGCGCTATATCGGTTAGTACTGTATTAGAGGTAGGTCAATTTAGCATTATTTCCTGTTATACCAGACAAAGTTAAAGAGGAAAATGTTGAAATCATTGGACTGGATGCGAATGGAAAAATCCCAGCGATTGCAACGGAAAACACCAAGCCTGATCGATGTACTAACCCAAACTCTAACTATCGCTGAATACCGGGTAGCTATAGAGAACCTGAAGGATGCTGACCTGGTGATAAATCCAGACATTGAGGACATTGGTTTCTGGCAGTTTGACAAGGCAGATCAAGCAATTGCAGCTGGAGAGAAGGCGGCCAGTCGTGCCGTTCAACGAAGCAAACAAACGAGTGTATTATCATAATTCTAGCCCTAATTCATACCTTAATCCTGGAGCTGAATAATGTAATCGTGAGAGAAATTTCCAAGCCCATCATGGTAATAGTCGACTAAGTATGCCGGGTCAACAAAGAACTGGTCGGCGTAGACCTTCCCATCATCTTTATCGTCCCATCCCCAGGGCGCATTGGCCTTGTTCTTATCCCAGTCATCACCTCTGAATGTGCCAAACTCATAGAATATATCCGGATCGTGCCTTTTCTCCCACAGCTCATCTACATATACCAAGTCATAGCCCACATTCCTATCATTACCATTCTGAGGTTCCTCCGCTTGTCCTGTATATCTATACACCACACCGTCCCCACCGGGGAAACCTTTCTTCTCCCAACGCAGGTCTCCGTATACCGCGTGTCCTTCTGCGTTAACATAGATATAGGGATTATGCGTCTTAAACTCAACGTCTCCATCTATATCTTCGTGGCTTTTTCTAACCATGTTTGAGAGTGTATTATCATAATCCTTGTATGAGTAGAAATCCTCATGAGCTCGAGTAATCATAAGGACAAATTGCCCATAACTTCCTCCATCCTTCTGGATTACTAGTAGGAAACCCTCCATATCATTTTCATGTTGGTCCCACAGTACGGTAATATCATCCGACCAATCCCTAGGATGAAAATCTGCATATCCTATGAACCAGTGCGTTGTCGTTTCAGTAACCCAGTAATATATATAGGCCTTTAGTTCGAACTGCGATAAGTTATCCCAGTTGTTAAGGGGGTCCCAATCGCCATCAAAATCAATGTTGGTTATATAGTCGGCACGGAAATCATCCTCATCGGTATCCTGCCACCATATCGGTGCCCAGTACTCGGCGAGTTGACGGTAGGTGAGCTCAGGGGAGGCAATAATCACAACCTGCTGTGCTGTTGCCCGCATGGGGAAAGACTCCATGATAGGCCCCGTAAACCACAATTGCACCCTTTGCTTGGTTTCCAGTGCCTCAAAGGCTGCCTGACGCAGCTCGTCGCCATTCTGTTCGTAAATCTGCGTTTCATCCTTTATGGTGACCATGTATTTATCGATAAAATTATCAGCAGATGCCTCTACCAGAATCTGACCCAGCACGCCCTTTTTCCCAATTGGATGAACCTCAGTGATAAAGCCCGTGAAATCCGGCTCCGTTTCCAGTATTTTCGAGGCTGAAGTACAACCTGCAGCCACTACCATCAATACGATGATCAATCCCAGTACGACGGATAGCCTGATGTACCTGAATAACATACCTCTTCTAAACCTCATCTCACACTAAAACTCACGGTGGCTGTATTAGAGAACGTGCCAGCTGGTCTAGAAACGTAGCCCTAGCCCAGCTTCAAGTCCCGACGGCTCAGTCGAGAGATGCGCACGGTACCGAGCAATGTATCATATATCAGCCAGACCAACAGAGCATTAAACAATGTGCCTAGTATCACTAAATATACACTCAGCCAGAGCTCACCGGGTCCCCATCCAAGAAGGTTCCATGGTTGACCCATGGCAAACGCGAAGCCAACTCCTATGAGCACTGAAGTCCATTCCCAGTGGCGCTTCGGTGTGGAGACTTCCGTCGCCAGCCAGTTGAAGGCATCCTCACCCAGAGGTCATAGCGGCCTGAAGGCCTGGATAGCCCGATTACGTAACCGCCACATGAAAGGGTATATCACCAGGATGTAGGTTATATTGGTCATTCCTTCCAGATTGTCACGCCAGAATGTCCAGTCTAACAGGTAGTTGGCTGTGCCATCCAGGTACACCACTAATATCAGGCCCAGGAGTAACACAACGGCAACCACGGTGATTGTCCAGAACCGCGGTAACCGGAGAACGTCTCAGCACCGCTTCGGCCAGCGGGTATGAGCGAGATTCTTCAGCCATGTGTTCCTCCGGGCGTCTGGATTTCCTATATCAACTCGTGAAGTTATGTTAGTCTACTGCTTGCTGGCTGTCAACGCCTTCCACAAGCCCAACCCTCAATTAGGTCGCGTGATATTGACTATTGATGGACTATATAGCCCATCCCTTTATCACCCCTGAAGTTGCCGATGGTTAAATAACAGAACATGCCAGCCAGTTAAAATAGCTATACTGATTTGGGATTCTTCTCCGAAGATCTTAACAACTTCTGTGACTCAGACTAAAAGAAAAGTCGGGACCTCTTTTTAAAGAAATATCCTATCGTTAGCCCAAATGCCAGACCACCGAGATGAGCCTGCCACGCCACATTTGGGAAGAAGGAAATTATTAGGAAGCCTCCAATAACTGCTGCCCAGAGAGGTAGCGGGACTGGTATAGGGAATACGAAGACCCTTAGTTTTGGTCTCATTACTACCAGTACTCCTCCCACGGCAAAAACAGCTCCTGAGGCACCAATAGCTATAGAAAAAGGCGGCCCTAAAAGTATGTATAAGATACTCCCCAGTATGCCCCCTATGAAGTAAACCATGAGGAATTTCTTCTCTCCAATCAATGTACACAGGTATCTGCCAAAAAAGTAGAGGGTAACTGTATTGGTCAGAATATGCCCTATACTCCCATGAAGGAAGATGCTGGTTATTATCGTCCAGGGTCTGTCTAGTACGCCCGCTGGTCTTAACCCGAGAAATAGAACAACCGTGGGTACTAGAAGGGTAATTATAAAAAATAGTAAGTTTAACCCTATTAAGACCCATATAGAGGTTGATTTAAACCCTCGATAACTCCTATACATCATTTTGTCCAAAGCTCTATTTGAGCAAAAACCCATCTGTTATCAGAGAAGTTTGCTTTATCTACTGTTCCTATGATAACCTCGAATACTGGATATAGCAATAAAAATTTCTAAGTCTTCGGTTTACGAAGGTAAATCACACAAAACATCTTATTGTTTAGTTTAAGGTTGCACTTTCTATCGATTTGTGCAAATAAGAATGATCAGCTGATAATAGGTTATTTTGTTAAATACGTGAATATACGTATATTCACAAGTATAGCTATTGTATGGTTGATTTCATAAGGGTGGAGTTATAGAATGTGTGATTGAAAGGAGACAAGCGGTTGGTCTAACAAGCGCTTACCAGCTTTTTTGCAGACAAGCTGCCTGTTTAGATTAGGGAGTACATTAGGTTCACTCCGACATCAAAATGCCAGCGTGCCTAGTACTTGGAACCAGTAAAGGCAAACATAGTAAAACAGAGATGGAATTGTGAGAATCAAACTAAAATTTCTGGGGGCAGCCCGGAATGTTACCGGTTCTTGCTATTGCCTTGAAGCCAATGGCATCAGGATATTAGTGGACTGTGGACTTTATCAGGAAAGAGAATTAAAGGGTCGGAACTGGGAACTCTTCCCTATTCCATTACACACAATAGATACAGTCCTTCTCACTCATGCCCATATTGACCACTGCGGACTTGTACCCAAGCTAGTCCGTGACGGTTTTCAAGGGAAAATATACTGCACCGCTGCCACTTCTGACATTGCTGAGATCATGTTCTTAGATTCGGCCAAACTACAAGAGGAAGATGCCGAATTCAAAAAGAAGAGGCATAAGCGAGAGAGAAGGAGAGGTCCCTACCCTGAACTACCGCTCTACACCGTTGATGATGCCAAGGCTTCATTGCCTTTGTTTGCAACTAGACGTTACGGGGAGCGTGTTCAGTTAGGCAATGGAATCCAAGCTACGTTCTATGACGCTGGTCATGTTCTAGGCTCCTCAATGATAAAGATTTCGGTGACTCAAGATGGGGAACAGAGAACGCTCCTCTTCTCAGGTGACGTAGGTAGATGGAACACGCCTATACTAAGAAACCCAACTGTTTTCGTGGAAGCGGACTATATTGTTGTCGAGTCAACATACGGGGATAAACTACATGAAAACAGGGCAGATATTGGTAATCAACTTGCCGAGGTGGTAAATTCGACTTTAATGGCGGGAGGTAACGTTATTGTACCAAGCTTTGCCCTGGAGCGAGCCCAGGAAGTCCTTTACTATCTCAACAAATTGCTTGTTGATCACCGGATATCAAAAATATTAGTCTTTCTGGACAGCCCAATGGCAGTAAGCATCACGGATGTATTTGAACAACATCCAGAGCTGTATGACCGGGAAATGACTGAATTGGTAGAATTAAATAGGTCACCCTTTGACTTACCTGGCCTTAGAATGGTTCGGGCAGTGGAGGAGTCAAAAGCAATAAACAACATCAAGGGTACGGTGATGATAATAGCCGGCTCTGGGATGTGCACAGGCGGTAGAATTAAACATCATCTGGTCACTAATATTTCCCGTCCCGAGAGCACGGTGCTATTTGTTGGATATCAAGCGGCAGGTACTCTCGGGCGTCAAATTGTTGATGGCTATAAACAAGTAAGGATTTTTGGACAATTTTACCCGGTACGGGCAAAAATAGCACAGATACACGGGTTTTCAGCCCACGCCGATAGAGATGAGCTCCTGAAGTGGCTTTCTGGACTGCGAAAGGCGCCAAAACATGTATTCGTGACTCACGGTGAACCTGAAGTAGCTGAGAGTTTCAGTTGCTTCCTGAGGGAGAAAACCAAGTGGAATGTATCCGTACCAGAGTACAGAGCAGAGGTTCTGCTGGACTGAGCATCTTTGAGATTGTCATCGGTTGAGTGTAGACTCATGCGTGTCATAGGAAAGTAATTCATAGCAATATTGAGCAAACGGGGAGGGTAACATGCCATACGAATATGAGATAAATGAATTGATCAAAGAGGAATCTTGGCGGATGTTTCGGATAATTGGGGAGATAGTTGAAGGATTCGATAAACTTGCTGATATCGAACCAGCAATAAGCATATATGGTTCGGCGCGAATTACCGCGGATGAGAAACTTTATCAGCAGACAGTCGAAATAGCCCATCGCCTTGGCGAGATGGGCTTCTCTATTATAACTGGTGGGGGACTAGGTGTTATGGAAGCAGCCAACAAAGGAGCATGTGAAGCCCGGGTTAAGTCAATTGGGCTGAACATTAAACTACCGGAGGAGCAAACCTCCAATATTTATTGCACGATGTCAATAACCTTTCATCACTTCTTTGTTCGCAAAATTATGCTGGTCAAATATGCTTCTGCCTTTATTATAATGCCCGGTGGATTAGGCACCCTTGATGAAGTAACCGAAATACTAACCCTTATGCAAACTCACAAGATAAAACCCTTCCTCATAGTATTGTTTGACAGCAGATACTGGAAAGGGTTTCTAGATTGGCTGCGGCAGTCTGTCCTAATTAGGGATTACATTTCTGAGGGCGATTTTGAACTGCTGAGGGTTTGTGACCATCCTGATGAGGTAATCACGGCTGTCCAGAGATGGCACGAAAGACAAGAGGTTACCGGCAAGAAGGCTTTACACAGGTAAAGTTGTTTCTTCCACACACTAGAAACGCAATTGGGCTACTAGAACTCTATTGCTTCCAGAGCGACCTTTTTTGCTTCATTGAAATCTATTTCAAAGCCCAGCCCCGGTTTTGTAGGCGCATGAACATACCCTTCTTTATCAACCTGTATAACATCTAGATAAACCCCGGGATAAGAATCCTCAAACCAACGACCCAGAGGAACTGCTTTCTCATAAAACCTGGCATTGGTAACTGCAAGCAAAACGTGGAGACTGGCTGTGCCTCCACCGTAATCGTGCGGTTCAAACCCCAGATAATGAATTTCAGCAAGGCTAGCCAGATTCATCAACTCAGTGATACCGGTGCTTGCCGGACCGGCTATTATGTCCATGCAGTGGTTTCGAATCATATAATTGTATTCGTGGATATCCTGCACAAGATCCGCAGCACGAATTTGCACCTTAAGGGTACGGGTTAGTTCAGCAAGTCCTTCCAAATCCCTTCTGTCCAACGGGTCCTCATACCACCAGAAGTTCAGTTCATCCAGAACTCTACCTAAACGCATCGCCTCTTCACGAGTGAAAGGTGCTGGATAGGCAAGCGTGTCTATCATAAGTATCATGTCATCGCCCACAGCCTTGCGAATTTTATAACACAGGCGTATATCATCATTGGCTACACAATAGGGGTGAACTTTGATTGCTTTGAAACCATGCTCTTTGCAAGCAAGTACCGTTTCAACGAACTTTTCATCTGTATCGTGGTGCACTGTAGATCCGTATGCCAGGACCTTATCTCTAGTAGCCCCCAGTAGTTTATAAATGGGCTGGTTGAAATACTTGCCGGCAATATCCCAAAGACCATAGTCCAGAATGCCGCGCACTTTCAGTGGCCAACGAAACCTACGGGAGACAATATTCTCAATCTGTCCTCTATCCAAGGGATCTTGTCCCTCAATATGTTCTCTGGCTGTTGGCCAAAGTTCAACTAATTGCTTAAGGTAAGGGCCTCTTGCTGCGACCACTCCATCAATGCCCTCGTCGGTATGTATCACCGCTACACCACCCTGATGTGTAGGGGAGCCCTGCCATTCCTTGGTCTCCTGGTTAACCTCAGGTCTGGGTTCAAAAAGGTACGCTGTGAGTCCTGTAATTTTCATGCATTTCTCTCCCTTCTTTTAACTACTTACTTTGTTTCCTTTGTTGGAGTTTTATCTTGCCTCTCTCTTGCGCGATTGTTAATCTTAATTACAAAATCCCGATGGCGCAACCATCTTTGCGAGGGTCTGAACCGGCGATAAGGGTCTTAGTTGAAGAGTTTACCATAATTGCCTGTCCCCCCCCAAATTCCTGAGAGTACGGGTCATCCAGTTCAACAACACGGTGTCCCTTCTTAGTTAGTTCTTGGCGAACCTCAGGAAGAATACCCGGTTCAAAAGCACAACCGCTACCTTGGAAATAGTTGAATCTAGGTGCATCCAGAGCCGTCTGTACACCCATACCGAAGTCGACAATGTTGAGCAATACCTGGACATGCCCCTGTGGCTGCATAAAGCCGCCCATAACACCAAAGGAAAGGAACAAATTGCCATCCTTAAAGACCATGGCCGGAATTATAGTATGATAGGGCCTCTTATGAGGTTCGATGCAGTTGGGATGGCCAGCCTCGAGGGAGAACAGGCTGCCACGGTTCTGTAAGCAAATACCGGTACCATCTACCACGATACCGGAACCAAACCCGTTGTAGAGGCTGTTGATAAAAGAGACGCTGTTACCCTCTTTGTCAGTCACTACTAAGTAGACGGTATCTCCTTTATTACTCGGGACACCTATTTTCACTGTTCGTTTTGCTTTATTTGTATCTATAAGGTGTCTCCTCTGTTTAGCATAAGACTTGGAGAGCAAACTCTCTAAAGGTATGTCTGCAAAATCAGGGTCAGCCACATATTTATCGGCATCAGCAAAAGCTAGCTTCATCGCCTCTATCAGAAGATGTAAATAATCAGGTGAATTATGTCTTAAAGATTGCAGGTCATAACCCTCCAACATATTTAAAGCTAGAAGCGCTACCAACCCTTGACCATTGGGCGGACATTCATACACATCATACCCGCGATAATTAATGCTTATTGGTGTTACCCATGAAGACGTGTGTTCATTTAAATCCCGCATAGTAATTAGCCCATCGTTTTCTCGGGAACAGGCTACTATGGCTTCAGCAATTTCTCCTCTATAAAAAACATCACGTCCCTTTTTAGCAATTTTTTTGAGGGTCTGAGCCAAGTCTGGCTGCTTAAAAACCTCACCCGGCTCGGGTGGTCTCCCATCAATCAGATAGGTACGAGCAGCACTGGCATTGGATTGCAATTTGGCTCTATGCCTCTTCCAACTATATCCGATAATTTCTGTGACTGGAAATCCGTTTTCGGCCAATTCGATGGCTGGTGCCAGTACCTGGGTCAAACTCATCGTACCGTATTTGTCAAGTAAGGAACACCATCCATCCAAAGTTCCAGGGATTGTTACTGTATGAATACCCATTTCCGGCATTTTCTGATAACCTAGATTTCGGAGTGTTTCCAAACTGGCGGCATAAGGTGCCCGACCGCTGGCATTCAACGCTTTCAATTCATTATTTTTGCTTAGGTATACTAAGGCGAAGGCATCTCCTCCTAATCCGGTCGACATTGGCTCTACCACATTCAAGGCAGCGGCAGTAGCAATGGCAGCATCAACAGCATTGCCGCCTTGCATTAGCATACTTACCCCAGCCTGTACAGCTAGAGGCTGACTGGTGGCTACTATCCCATGCTTACTCATAACTGCAGAGCGACGAGATGGAAATGGGTATTTCAAACTCATGATTTTCTCCTTTGGTAGCTAATTTAGTGTCAGGCAGGTTAGAGTTAGAGTCTATTCAGCTCATTCGTATTCTTTGGGTACGGCGCAAATTATGAGCATAGGCTCGCTTGCCGATTTATTCTTATATTGGTGTTTTTCGTTAGGGAGGACCAGAATAAAATCGCCTTTTTTTATTTCACGTTCTTCACCGTTTTCCATAACTACGGCACCGTAACCTTCAATTACATAGTTCAGATGTTCAAAAGGGTGTCTATGAAAGGGGGTGTAACCATCAGGGTCAATAGTAAAGACACGGACAGAAAATGTTGGGGAACCGTCATCTCTTGATATAGGAACCTGCTTAAAGACATTTTTTGCTCCTTCCATATCTGGTTTTATCTTCTTGACCTTATCTAGGCTTGAAATTTGCATATTAAACCTCCAAAGATTAGATTAGCGAGTGGTTTTCTAAGATATAAATTTTCCTATTCGTTTCATAGCTTCGGCAATGCGTTCTGTAGGTTGTGTATTAGAGACACGCACAAACCCTTCCCCTCTCTCTCCGTAGGCGGAGCCAGGAATCATCCACACATTTTGCTCGTCAAGAAGTTTTAAACAGAAATCCCGGGAAGCATAACCGTGAGGGATTTCACCCCAGCAATAGAAGGTGGCTTTGGGATTCATCATCTCAAGGCCCATCTTCTTCCAAGCCTTAACTACTATATTGCGCCTTTCAGCGAATATTTTGTTTCTTTCCTCCATCCAATCAATAGGACCAGTAAGAGCCGCGATAGCCGCCACTTGTAGTGGATAATATATCCCCCGGTCTGCCTGGGATTTAACCTTTGCCATCCCACTGATGATTTCTTTATTCCCTAAGAGCATCCCTACTCGCCAGCCGGTGCAGTTGAAGGATTTGGATAGGGAATTAAGTTCAACTCCTACATCTTTGGCACCGGGGAATTTGAGGAAACTGGGCGGTTTGTAGCCATCAAAGCAGATATCCATATAGGGATTATCGCTTATCACCCATACATCGAATTTCTTCGCCCAGTTAATGAGTTTGATGAAAAATTCATCGTCAGCGATGGCTGCCGTCGGATTATTGGGGAGATTTACTATAATCGCCTTTGCCTTTTGGGCCACACTAGTTGGTATCGCATCAAGGTCGGGAACAAAGTTATTTTCTTTCAGTAGGGGATAATATTCTACCTTGCCTCCGGCAATTTTGACATCGGGCTCATAGGAGGGATAACCCGGGTCTGAAACCAAAGCGGTGTCACCAGGGTCTATAAGGCAATTAGGCAACTGGAACAGACCTTCAGCACCACCCATGCAATATAGCACCTCTGTTTCAGGGTCAACATCAACGCCATAACCACGCTTGTACCAGCTAGCAATAGCTTCATAAAAGGGTTTTCTCGGATATGAAGACGGATAATGGTGATTCTCTGGATTTGACACTGCTTCAATCAGTGCTTTTAATTCGTGCTGTGGCGGTGTTACATCTGGATCGCCCAGCCCAAGATTTATTACATCTCTACCTTCAGCTCTCATAATGGCTATTTTTTGGTTTATTGCCAGAGCTCCATAGGCTTTGAAATTATTCAACCTATTTGCAGTTTGCATGATTACCTCCTGTGAAATGGATTTATAATTTTCCCTGTTTAAATAAGAATCAAGCGTTTCTTCGAATCATCATGTCTTGAAGTGGTATTCTTTTTGATTTTATTGTTCCTATTGCCGTCCAACCAACTGCTATGTGCATAGCCACTTCAATATAATCGGGAAGACCGTATTGTTCTTTAAACTTTTTTCCTGTATCTTGAGGTGTTTTTCTCTCAGATAGCCAGACGGCGCCTAAGCCAAGGGCATGAGCCATAAGCAGCATGTGATCAGCGGCGGTAGCGGCATCAAATCCTATATTCTGAGGCACCGAGCGGTCTTGCCCAACCACCTTAGGGATTCTCGTATCATAGCAAACAACTATTATGACCGCATTCTGAGTGGAAATATCACTCCATATCATCTTTGCTTCTTCGGGGTCTCTAATCGTAATAAAACGGACCTCGTCAAGGTTGCAACCAACTGGTGCTGCTCTGCCGGCCTCCAGGATTCTTTCAATCATTTCATCAGGAACCGGTTTATCCACCCAGTCACGGATGGAACGGCGCCCATAGATTAACTTATTTACCACTGACATCTCTTCATCAGTAAAGGGAGTAGGTAGAGGCTCATCCCATTTAATCTTTCCCCCAGCACGAATTTTTTCGGCGATGGCAAGATTTTCCTTAACCCAGGCAATATCTTCAGCATCTTCTGTGAGTCCTCTCTCTTGCCAAACACTAAAGACTATCTGTGCCTGCTGACCAAAACCAGCTATCGGATTGCCCTTCCACTTAGGAAGAGTGGTGTACAAAGGAACTTCAATGTTATGATGCGTTCTTTCATGGAGCAGGGCTCGGAGAAGTACAGGATTCATTTTCCTCAAGTCTTCCTTCGTATATTCAATGCCTCCACTGATGATTTTAGTAATTTCTCGCATGATTGACTCCGATAAAAAATGTATTCTTAAGGTATTTATATTTCTTGTTTGTCTATATGTGACTAGTCTTTATCCTTACCAGTGAAATCTCTTCGTTCTTGCTCTGTGGTAGGCCTTACGACCAGTTCACAAAACTCATCACCATCCGGTAGTGTTTTGGTATGGACCAACTTAAAATTAGGATTAAAAGCCATATACTTTGCCGGGTCAACACAGCAATAGAGACGTCCCAGTTTGTCCTCTCCAAGTTCGCTCCACAGCTTTCCCATAACACAGCCATACGCCCTCTTCCTTTGCTCTCCGTTTATCTCTACTGGCTCAGTACGGTCGTGCATTCCATATAAAGGAAGGTCTCCTTTGTAGTTTGCCGGACTGTTATCCAGCCCTTGAGCAGCTACTTTAGCTTTTACCCCTTCACCAATTCTGGTCGCATAATCTTTAATCGCTTTGAGAACTAACTCTTTCCCTCTCATCTCCCCTAACTCGTTAATCAGAGTCTTGGCAAAAGAAAGATGTAGTAGCCCTAATCTTACACAAACCTTTCTAACTTGCTCTTTGGCTTCTTCTAGAGTAACGACTTCCTTTCCTGTCACAGCTTTTTTAGTAGCCATCTAAACCCTTCCTTAAACGATTATTTTTGCTTGTCCTGCTTGTCCCACCATCAAATTAGGAAACCGTAGAGTGTGATTAGACCTTCCCCGCAGCTATTCTAGAGTCCATCTTCCCCTAGTGTCAAGAAAGTATTAGCAATACAGGTAGCTGTTTTAATTCTACAGTAAGTAATGAGCCGGAATGTCAATCTTACTATTGTATTCCTGACAGATATTTCGCAGCCACAGACTAGGGTACTTACTGGCGATGGTTTCCTGATAGATGACTAGGTTCTCATCCTCTAGGAGTATTTTATTCTCGCCAATCTCATTTATTTCACCATAGAATGTAAGGTGTGCCACTGGTTCCCTTAACTCTCACTCTGAATCAGAGCTGATATTTCGGCAAACTCTTCTTTCAACGCCGGATAGAGAGCGCGATATCGCTGATAATATTTTGCGTATATTTGGGCATCCGGGCCGGGTTCAGTACGGTCGATTACTTTTATTATTCTGTCACAGGCGTCCTCCACACGATTGAATATGCCAACTCCAACACCTGCCAAAATAGCCGCACCATAAGCCGCACCCTGGGGAACATTAACCTTAAGTATCTCCTGATTGAAGATGTCAGCTACGATTTGCCTCCACAGAGCACTACGAGCACCACCGCCTGATACGCGAATTCCACTGATATGAAGTCCTAGAGCGCGAGCAAGTTCTAGCGAGTCACGAAGCCCAAAGGTGACTCCTTCAATTACCGAGCGAGTTAAATGAGCTTTGGTGTGACGCAGGGTCAAACCGAAAAACACACCTCTGGCATTGGGGTCAGGATATGGAGTTCTTTCGCCGGAGAGATAGGGCAAAAATATCAATCCCTCACTACCTGCAGGAATTTTGGCTGCGGATTCGGTCAGGAGATCATAAGGATTGGCTCCAGTGTTTTTTGCGCTCGTTTTTTCAAGCTCACCAAAGGTATCACGATACCACCTGAAACTTCCACCAGCCGAGAGCATCACACCCATAAAATGCCACATTCCTGGAACAGCGTGGCAAAACGCATGAAGTCTTCCCTCTGGCTCACGGAGATATTTCTTGCAGGCAACAAAAACCACTCCTGATGTACCTATGGTGACAGAACTCATACCGTCGGCTACGATGCCGGTACCAACGGCTTGTGCTTGCCTGGTCACCGGCACCACCTACAACAGGAGTGCCTTGTAGTAACCCTGTTTCAATGGCTGCTTGAGCGGAGACAGTAGCAGTGGCTTCTACAGATTCAGAGACTTGTGGTAGCCACTGGCGAGGAATGTGGAAGATTTTCAACATCTCATCTGACCATTGACGGTTACCAATATCAAAAAGAGAAGTGCCAGACGCATCTGAGACTTCACTAAAAAACGCTCCTGTAAGTCGATACCGCACATAATCCTTGGGCAGAAGAACCTTTGCGATTTTTTTGAAGATTTCCGGCTCATTTTGACGCACCCAGGCGATTTTAGGCGCAGTGAAATTAGGGAAAAGGGGATTTCCGGTAAGTTCCAAGATACGCTGTGCCCCAATTTCTTTGGTTATTTCTGCACATTGAGATGCAGGTCGCTGGTCATTCCACATAATGCATGGGCGCAGCACATCTCCTCCGGCATCCAGAAGGACAAGACCATGCATTTGTCCAGTCAATCCCAAGCACGCAACCTGTTCTCCCTTGGTTCCGCTCTGCTCTAAGACTTTTCTGATACTCTGCACGGTTCCCCGCCACCAATCTTCAGGGTTTTGTTCTGCCCACAGTGGCTTGGGAGTAAACATCGGGTATTCAGTGAGGGCTTCAGCTACCACAACTCCAGTCTCACCCACAAGAAGAGCCTTGGCACCGGTTGTTCCCACGTCAATTCCCAGAAGGTAATTTCTTATCTCTATCTCCCTCTATTTTAGTGATTGATTAATTTATATCCGTATCGTAACTTAATTCCTCAAATCTTCAGTAACTTACTGACCTTTTCATCACGCCATCCTTTCTGAGTTTCGTAGGTAGGCGGAGGCTGAAACCGATGGTAGCAAGCTTGTGGGTCTGCCCCTAGAATCTCCATTTGATTTATCTCACCGACACCAAGTCCCTTTCTATGACAGTACCATAAATACCCTGTATCGGAGATGTCAAAACCCATCAAATGTGTCGCCAGACAATCTGCAGCTACGGGGTCGCAACTTACAATCGCAACTCCCCACTCAGTCGGATCACCAAAAACAGGACCATCACCCTCCATGCCAATGTAACCATCAATTATGCTAAGGTGTAGCGGATATGCTTTAGCCAGAAGATACAAGTTCAGGTTATGCACAGGATATCCCTGGTGCATTTTCCTCTTATCCCCGCTAGCATAACACAAACCTCCCATGGCCAGATTCTTGATGGAAAGTGTAACTATAACAGTATCGTGCGTTTTAGCCGGACAGATTGAAATACGATAACTACTCTCAATTACCTGCTTTGAAAACCGCAGTTTTAAGGGACGGAGGGTTGAGTCATAGACTTCAATGTCTTCCCAGTCACCTTCGTTGAGGTCAACAAGCTCAACGTCAAATTCCTTTACCAGGTCTAGATATCCGAATCTCATATATCCTTCATGAGCGGGCCCAAGCGTTGACTCTCCAATAATGATTCTCCCATCGTAGCGTTCCCGCAAAAATCGAAGCAAAGCGCGTACTCCATCAACATGTGTTGCCGCTAGTTGGTTTCTGGTTGAGACGAGGTTTACCTTTATGAATATGTTTGGCTTGGACTCAATGTTAATTTCGTCTTCAAGCAATCGTAACGCTGCCCCAATGTTCTCGGCACGTTTACTACCTTTGTTAAGTGCAACCTTTGACTTCACCATTCCCCCAACTAATAGGATAGTCTCACCAGAGACTGTGCCAATTATATGACACTTCAGTCAAACCGTCCAATTTCACTAAAGCTTTAAAATACACAGGGCAAGTACAGTCATTTGACGAGTATCATCGCCTGCAGTATCATAAAATCTAATACCACTTAGTTTGTGCCAGTTTTTCAGTCTTTGAGAAAAAGCATAGGAGGAAAGTAAACATGCCATCAAAAAAAGAACTTAAGTCAAAGGTTTGCCAAGAAATTGACGACAGAAGCAAAGAGATTATAGGAATGGCACAAGCCGTTCTGAAGAGTCCCGAACCAGGCTTTCGCGAAGTAAAAACCTCACGTTTGGTGGCTCAGAAATTCGCTGAACTGGGAATAACATACCGAGATGGCCTTGCTATCACCGGGGTGAAGGGAATAGTACAAGGAGGTAGCGATGGTCCAACGGTAGCTGTTCTAGGCGAATTAGATTCGTTGATAGTTCCCGGTCATCCAAAAGCTGACCCTCAAACAGACGCAGCTCATGCCTGTGGTCATCACGCTCAAATAGGGATGCTCATTGGCGTGGCTACGGCACTTACGGGTTCTGGAGTCTTACCTTTCCTTGGGGGTAGAGTAGCCCTTATAGCTGTGCCCGCTGAGGAGTACATTGAGATAGAGTTCCGAGAGAATCTGCGTAAGGAGGGCAAACTCTCCTTCCTGGGAGGAAAACCGGAACTGATAAAGATGGGGGAATTTGATGACATCGATATGGCGATGATGACTCATACCACCAGTGACTTAGGTATGAAGAAACTTGCTCCGGGGGGCACGAACAACGGAATGGTAGCCAAACAGATCCAGTTCATCGGACGAGGTGCCCACGCTGGAGGTGCGCCGCATAAAGGAATAAACGCTCTCAATGCAGCTAACATTGCTCTTTCTGCTATACATGCTCAGCGGGAAACCTTTCGTGATGATGACACGGTAAGAGTACACCCCATTATCACTAGGGGAGGAAGGGCAGTAAATATTGTCCCCGACGATGTGCGTATGGAGACGTTCGTGCGAGGCAAAACCATAGAAGCCATTAAAGATGCCAGTGAAAAGGTGGACCGCGCCCTCCGGGCAGGAGCTTTAGCCATAGGCGCTACTGTAAAGATAACTACTATTCCTGGCTATCTTCCTATAGAAAACAACTCCACTCTTAATGAATTACACAAGGTGAACGCTATTTCTCTGGTAGGAAAGGAAGGGATAGGTCAATTAGATCACCGTACGGGCTCCACTGATATGGGTGACGTAAGCCTCATTATGCCTGCCATTCACCCTTACGCCGGAGGGGCTACAGGTGTTGGCCATGGCAACGACTATTTGATTCAGGATTATCAAGCCGCTGTTATCAATCCAGCCAAGGCTATGGCGATGACGGTAATTGACCTGCTCGCTGACAGCGCCACCAAGGGAAGAGAGGTACTTTCCAAGAACAAGCCTCGTATGACCAAGCAAGAGTATCTTGATTTTATGGAGAGCCTAAGAAAAGAAGAGGAATACAAGGGCTAGAGCCAAGATTACATGTATCAACAGGGAAGGACAGAAATGGCAACTGAGGGTAATAGTGAAAAACCAGACCTAACACCGAAACGGCGATTCATGGCCAATTTAATGGGAGGAAGGAAAGGAAAGCGTATTTCTGTGTCTAATCCCACCTCTATCGCTTGCACTGAATTAATGAACAAGGTGGATATTCACTTCCCTGATGCCCACCTTGATGCCAGGCAAATGGCTGAACTTGCTGCCACTGGCTATGAGATACTTGGATTTGATACAGTCATGCCAGAGTTCAGCGTACAGCAGGAAGCTGCCGCTCTTGGCTGCGAGGTGAATTGGGGTAATGATACCCTGATGCCTGAGGTGCTAACCCATCCGGTAAAAAATGTCAGTGATATTATCATTCCAGAGAATCTCCTCGAGAAGCCCTCTATACGTGTCATTCTTGATGCTATATCATTACTCCGCCACGAGTATGGTGACCGTGTTGCCATTCTTGGCAAGGTTATGGGTCCTTGGACTATATGCTATCACACGGTCGGGGTCGAGGATTTCCTTATTATGACGATAACCGACCCTGACAAAGTAACAGCCTTGCTTGATGCTTATATATCGGTGACGGTAGCCTTTGCTAATGCCCAGTTACGAGCCGGCGCCGACGTGGTAACTATCCCCGACCATGCCACCGGTGATATGGTAAGCCCCAAAACCTACGAAAAATTCCTCGTCCCTCTCCATCGCAAAATGCTACCCCATATAGGGGGACCAACAATTTTACATGTTTGCGGGAAATGCCTTGACCGTATTCCGCTCATAATTACAGAAGGATATGATGCATATCACTTTGAGTGGAGAAATGACCCCAAGAAAGCTGTTAAAGCAGCAAAGGGAGAAATTTCTCTTGTGGGGGGTATCAACACCTTTAACTGCCTTCTCCGAGGCACACCTGAAGATGTTTACCAACAGGCTAGATACAACATAAAGGCTGGAGTAGACTCTATAGGCCCGGAATGTGCTATATCACTGGAAACACCAGTCGTCAATCTAAAAGCTATTGTTTCCGCCGCTGAAGAGGGCTACTGATTTTAACCGCAGCTAAAATGGATTATAAATGGTTCTCTTTATAATCTTTTAGCACTTTAAGCGCAGAATCTATATCGTATTTGGTATGTTCAGCGCAAATCTGGAATCTTATTTCTTCGTCTCCTTTAGGAACTACCGGGTAGTATATTCCAGTTGATAATATACCGTTATCTTTTAGGTATTTAACAAGCTCGACAGTTTTTTTAGTATCCCTAATCATAAGGGGCACAATTGGATGTTCACCCTTTACGATTTCATATTCCAAGTCGGTTAACCCTTTTCTGAAGTATGCCGTCGTTTCACGTAGATACTTCAGCATCTTTCTTCCTTTATCACTATCTAAGATTTCTAAGGCTTTTGAGGCTGCTCTTGATTCTGGTACGGTAATAGGATTAGTGTAGATATAAAAGGGAGAAGTTTCTCGCAAGTAATCTACCACCTTTGCATTGGATACTAAATATCCACCGTTTACACCAAGTGCTTTACCCATAGTTGATACCAATATGTCAATCCTATTTCCATTCGTAAACTCTGTAGTTCCTCTTCCTGTCTCTCCAATGGCTCCAACACCGTGGGAATCATCCACAATAGTAAGTATACCCTCTTCAAATTCCGGGTCGTATTTCTCAGTTAAATCAGCTATTTCGGAAAGTGGAGCATAGTCTCCCCGCATGCTAAAAATGCCATCGGTAACTACTATGACTCTCTGACAATTTCCGATGCATTCTTTTATACTAGATTCCAGTTCATTCATGTTATTATGACCATATATTTTTTTGCCTTTTGGTCGCGATAATCTGACGGCATTGATTATGCAACTGTGATTAAGTTGATCGCTTATTACGATGGTATCTTTGGAAATCAAAGGAGGCAATGTGCCCATTATAGTTGCGTAAGCAGAGCTGAATATCATGCCAGCCTCTCGGTTGTGAAAGCTTGCCAGCCTTTTTTCTAATTCCACATGTGGTTTATAAGTGCCACTAATAAAACGCACCGCTCCAGGACCAGCGCCGAATTCTTTTGCAGCCTTCTCTTCCGCTTCTATTACTTCCTTCCTCAACCCCATTCCAAGATAGCTGTTTGAATTCATCATCAGGAATTCTTTATTTCCATAACCTTCTATAAGATATCTTGGACCTTTATCCCCCTGTGCTTGTTTTATACCGGTTGCCACCGCCTCTTTGCCTTTGAGCGTGCCTTTTTCTTTAAGTTCATCCAGTGCTTTGGATAACACTTTTTCTATTTTGATTAATGACATTCTTGCCTCCTAAATTTTTAACTTAATCGAAAGTTTTTCTAGCATATCTTGAGCCATAGAAGCGAGGTCATATTTCGGTTTCCAACCCCATTCTTCACGAGCTGCACTATCATCGAGAGACCTTGGCCATGAATCTGCAATTTTCTGCCTGGAATCAGGTTTGTATTCGCAGGTGAATTCGGGAATGTGTCTTTTAATTTCCGCAGCCAGCTCTCCAGCCGAGAAGCTCATAGCTGCCAAATTAAAATCAGAATGGTGTTTAAGCTCGGAGAGGTCAGTTTCCATTAGCTCCATACTGGCTCGAATACAATCTGGCATGTACATCATCGGGAGAACCGTATCTTCTCTTACAAAGCAGGTATACCTCTTTTGTTCAATGGCTTCGTAAAAAATAGCTACGGCGTAATCTGTGGTTCCACCGGTGGGAGCAGTCACACTGCTGATGATACCAGGATAGCGAGTACCACGCACATCCACGCCAAAGCGTTTGTAGTAGTAGTCGCAGAGTAACTCGCCAGCAACCTTAGTGATACCATACATGGTTTCTGGGCACAGAAAAGCGTCCTGGGGGGTGTTATCACGAAGAGTTTTTGGCCCAAAGACGGCGAGTGAACTCGGACAGAAAACTCGAGCAAGTTCACGTTCCCTAGCAATCTCAAGGATATTGTAGAGACCATTCATGTTTACATTCCAGCATAGCTGAGGATTTTTCTCGCCTACAGCTGAGAGTAGGGCAGCCATATGATATATCGTGTCAATTTCATATTTTTTCACAACAGCCTCAATCATTTCCTTATTGGTAACATCGATGAACTCAAATGGACCTGAATTGAGGAGCGTCTCGATGGGTTTTGTTTTATGGCCAGCGGCTATAACGTTATCGACAGCGTACTTCTTGCGGAGTTCCATTGTTAGTTCACTCCCAATTTGTCCGCAGGCGCCGGTTACCAGAATCCTCCTCATCTCTGTTGACATAATGTACCTCCTTATGATTCAAACAATGGGTTAAAACTATTTTGCCACACAAGTAAAACCACCATCAAGAACAAAGGCCGCTCCTGTTATGTTCTTGGCTTCATCCGAAGCCAGGAACAGAGCTAAATAGGCAGTGTCCCAGGCATCACCCTGTTTACCTATGGGGCACATAGCATCGCGTATTTTCATCGTTTCTTCAATACTGCCACCGAAGGCATCAGTAAGGGAAGCTGCAACCATAGAGGTATTCATTAGCCCTGGCAATATGGCATTCGCCCGAATCCCTTTTGAAGCATACTGAATTGCTATCTCCCGAGTGAGAGCATTAATACCAGCCTTCGAGACGCAATAAGCAAGAGATATATACGATAAAGTTCTTATCGCCTGGATAGAGGAAATGTTTATTATGCAACCGCTTCCTTGCTTTTCCATATATGGCAGTGCATACTTACAGGTCAAGAACATGCTTTTCAGGTTAACATTCATCGTTTTATCCCAATCTTCCTCGCTAATTTCGTCTATCCCACCAGGCATCTCAATCCCAACATTGTTATGCAGAATGTCAATCCTACCGTAGGTTTGAATACATTTCTCAATAATATTCCTACAATCGCTAGATTGGCTAACATCCGCTTTAAATGTGAAACAATCTCCACCTTCTTCCTTAATCAAACTTTCGGTCTCCTTCACGGTCTCAAGGTTAAAATCAACCAGCATGACTCGCGCCCCTTCTCTAGCATAGACAATAGCTGATGCCTTACCATTACCCATATATGAAGGGACTGCTGAACCAGCTCCAGTAACGATGCCCACTTTCCCTTTAACACGATCTCCCATAGCTTACCTCCCTATCATTGTTTAGAAATTTGAACAACCCGTCTGACCCAATACTTTACCTTCTCTTCAGGCATAGCGTTCAGTTTCAGTCATAGTCAAAAGGTATGCTTCAGCTGCATGGAACGAGCTACGAACCAAAGGGCCTGCGACGACATGTCGGAAGCCCAGTTGCTTCCCTATATTTACATATTCTTCAAACTCTTCAGGAGGGATGTATCTAATCACCTTATGATGGCTCAACGAAGGCTGTAAATATTGACCTATGGTTAAAAAATCACAATCAACTTCTCTAAGGTCAACCATCACGTTAATGATTTCCTGCCGAGTTTCACCTAATCCCATCATAAACCCAGATTTGGTTAAGAGCCCACTATTGAGTGATTTGGTTCGTGCCAAAAGTTCAATGGAACGTTGATAATCCGCCTCAGGACGAACCTCAGGATAAAGCCGGGGAATTGTCTCTACATTATGATTCAGAACAGTAGGGGAGGCGTCTATTACAGTCTGCAATGCGGGGAGTGAGTCACTGAAGTCAGGGACAAGGACCTCAACCATGATATTGGGATTATATTCGTGGATGGCTTTGATAGTTTGGGCAAAATGAGAGGCACCACCATCAGAAAGGTCGTCTCTGGTTACAGAGGTAATAACCGCATATTGAAGCCTCAATTGTTTTATTGCTGCCACAATATGCGTTGGCTCTTGAGGGTCGGGGGGCTGGGGTTTACCATGCTTCACAGCACAAAAAGTGCAATCACGAGTACAAATATCACCCAGTATCATGAAGGTGGCAGTGCCTTCACCAAAACATTTGGTCTGGTTGGGACATCGGGCACTTTCACAAACGGTATGCAATTTTAGATCACGGGTGAGTATTTTCATTTCAGCCAGGATAGTCGGATTCAAAGGTTTTAGTTTTAGCCAATGTGGGCGTCTAGTATAGTTAGCCATTTGTTAGCTCCCTGTTCACGTTTCAGTCCAAATGTCGCTGAGAAAGAATCAAGTAAAGCCTCTATAATGGCTTCAACCTCCAGAGGATACCCTAATATTTTCGATATCGAGGTCATTACTTTGCCCTTAATACCGCAGGGGTTTATATACTCGAAATGCCCTAAGTTGGTATTTACATTAAGAGCAAAGCCGTGCATGGTAATGTGATGGCTAACATGTATGCCTATAGAGCAAATTTCCTCTTTGTCTACCCAGACGCCAGGGTAATTTGTAACCCGGCGACCCTGGATACCTAGGGAAAGCAGTAATGTGATGATAATTTCCTCTAATTTCCAGATATACGTACGCACACCAAGGCCATTTTCCTTGAGGTTAAGAATGGGATAGCCGACAAGCTGCCCTGGACCGTGATAAGTGATGCTACCCCCTCGGTTGGTATGAAAGACGGCTATTCCCTTTTGTCTCAGTGTCTCTCGAGGGACAACTATGTCTGCTTTGCCTCTAAATCGCCCTATTGTGAAAACTGGGGGATGCTGTAGGAGTAGTAACACATCAGGAATTTTACCCTCAGTTCTTGTTTGCACCAATCTTTGCTGCAGTTTTAAGGCAGGCTCATACGGTATTACCCCCAAATAGTCAGCAAGATATACCTTTTCGGAGATTCCAGAGAGGATTTTGTTGCTAGTTAAATACTCATCAGTCAAGTCTATATTCTCCGAAAATGGATGGAGCCCTCTAATTGTCCCATTGCTGCCTCATGTACTGCCTCAGGCAAAGTGGGATGGGCATGGATAGTATAGGCAATATCCTTAGCTGTGCCTCCCAGTTGTATTGCCAGCACACCTTCAGCAATAAGATCGCTGGCATGTGGCCCCATAATGTGCATTCCTAAAACCCTACCATTCTCAGCACCACAAATCAGCTTGACCAACCCCATCGTTTCGCCCATGGCAACAGCACGGCCTAAAGCGAGGAAGGGGAACTTGCTTGCTTTATAAGGGATATTGTTATCTTTAGCTTCCTTCTCAGTGATGCCGACGCCGGCTATCTCAGGTTGGGTGAAGATACAACTAGGCACAGCCTTATAATCTACCTGGCGAGATTTGCCAAGAGCATTCTCAACAGCCACTTCTCCTTCGTAGGAGGCGACATGAGCCAACATGTTCTTACCTAGAACATCCCCAATGGCATAAACATCATCGATATTTGTCTTAAGGCATTCGTTCACTATAATAGCTCGTCCATCCATTTTTATCCCAAGTGCTGATAAACCTAGTTCCTCGTTGTAAGGTTGGCGCCCGGTAGCCATAAGAACCATCTGTCCGTTAACTCCTTGCTCACCCTCAGGAGTATCCCAAACTACCCTGAGACCTGAACCTTCTTGTCTAACAGCCTTAACTGCAGCTCCAATTTTGACCTCAATACCTTGCTTTGATAAGGTCTGAGCAAAACGTCGGGTAACCTCTTCGTCAATCGGCTCCAGCAGAAGGGGACGTCTCTTTACAATGGTAACCTTTGTTCCCATTGCATTAAAAATACTAGCCAATTCAACACCTGTGTGGCTCCCCCCAATGACCACGAGGCTTTCTGGAAGTTCTTTCAGCTCAAGGATATCATCAGTGGTGAGCATTCCCGGTAGGTCTAAACCAGGAACGGGGAGTAGAGCTGATTCAGAGCCAGTGGCGATGATAATCTTTTTAGCTGTTATCTCCTCATCATTTACTTTAACTAGGTGGGGGGACAAGATATGGCCGGCACCTCTATAGACACTTATTTTGTTGGCTTTCATTAATTGCTCAACACCGGCTACTAATTTGTCTACTACCTCTCCCTTACGAGTCATAACTTTCTGGAAATTTAATCTGATATTGTCAATATCTATTCCAAAATCGCTTGACCTTTTTGCATCACGCAATACCTCTGCGCTTCTGACAAGAGCCTTAGTTGGGATACAGCCTCGGTTAAGGCAAGTGCCCCCTAACTTATCCTTTTCAATCAGAGCAACGTTAGCTCCTAAATGAGCAGCATGGATGGCGGCTACATAACCAGCAGGACCGCCTCCAATTATAACTATATTCTTTTCTTCCAAAGCTTCAACTCCTCCCGGAGAATAAGTCTTGCAATTCCGATGGCTTTTTTAGACCGTTACCACTAATAACACAGCAGATGCGTTTATACTGGGACAAATCCAATTTCTGAAGGATACCGACCACTGTTGCTGAGGATACTTCCGGAATTATCCCAGCCTTGAACAATTCTAAGACACCAGAGCGTAAATCTTGGTCAGTAGCTTCAATGAGGCTTCCTCCTGAAAGTGACACTGCTTCCTGAATCTTATCTGAACCTTCAGCTTGATTAAATCCTCTTACACTGGAAGCAAATCTAGAGTGAGAGTACACCCCAATTATGTGTGCTCCAGACCCCCGAATACCCTCAGCGATACCCAGGAGATGGGTGCCATTGTTAACACAACAGACAACCGCATTTACTCCCTTAAGCTGGTCTATAATTTCTTGCCCGATTTCCACGTTGCCGGCAATTTTTGCCGGGCACCTCCCAGGATTAACATTATATACATTCAACCTCTTCATCTCTTCTGCGCTTCTGTCATAGAGTTTATCTAAATCCACATCCAAAGTTTCAATTTCTGCGGAAAAAGCATGGAGAAAGTTTAACACTGTCGGTTTGACTCTTTCTGAAGAGAGCCAGACATGACATTTCAAACCTGACATTTTGGCATAGTAAGCCAGAGATATGGCAAAATTTCCTGTCGAAGCACAGCCTATATTATGAATACCACGGCGCTTACATTCTTCCATGATTTTGAGGCTTTCCCTGTCTTTATGTGACCCGGTGGGATTCCAAATCTCCACTTTTAGCCAAATATCACAATTCAGCCTACTACCAAGGGACTCATTTCTTATTACTGGGGTAGGTTTATGCATGACCTCATCAATCCCCTCTTGTGCTATCTCCATCTTGATTGCCCATCTTCCAGCGCAAGTCCGGTTTCCTAGCAGCTCTGACATCATCCAGACGCCTGACAGGTGTGTTATGAGGGGCTGAATGCAAGATTTCTGGGTTTTCATCCGCCTCTCTAGCTATTTCTTTCATAGCGTCAATATAAGTATCCAGTGTCTCTTTGCTCTCTGTCTCAGTGGGTTCAGTCATAAGAGCTTCATCAACTATCAACGGGAAATAGACAGTAGGGGGGTGGAGGCCATAGTCAAGCAAACGCTTAGCGATATCTAGTGTATGAACACCCTTTGCCTTTTGTCGTTTCGCCGAGAACACTACCTCGTGCATGCAGGTACGGTCGTAGGGTAGATAGTAGTATGCTTTTAGTTTCTCCTTGAGGTAGTTAGCATTTAGGACAGCGTCCTCACTGACTTCCTTTAGTCCCTCTGCACCGAGAGAACGTATATAAGCATAAGCCTTAATCATGACAGCAAAATTTCCGTAAAAGTCAGCTATCTTTCCTATAGATTTAGCTGGTGAAGTAAATGCATACTTTCTATCACCCTTAGCCACCAAAGGCGATGGCAGGAAATCAGCTAGATTTTCCTTGGTACAGATGGGCCCCGAGCCCGGCCCACCACCCCCATGGGGGGTGCTGAAGGTTTTATGCAGGTTCAGCTGGACATAATCATAGCCAAGTTCTCCAAATTTCACCTGTCCCAAAAAGGCATTCAAGTTTGCCCCATCCGCACCCAAGAGACCACCCCGCTCATGAACCAATTGACTAATCTTAGCTATTTGTGGGTCGAATAGGCCTAAAGTGGTAGGCATGGTCAGCGTTAAAGCAGCCACTTCTTCATTCATCATAGATTCAAGACTCTTCAAATCTACGTTACCTTCAGTATCAGAAGTCACAACGCCTATCTCAAACCCACACATAACAGCACTGGCCGGGTTTGTGCCATGGGATGAATCGGTTAATAGTATTTTCTTCCGAGCCTTATTCCCTCGGTCTTGATGATATGCTTTTACCATTAGCAGTCCGGCAAGCTCACCGTGGGCCCCGGCTACAGGAACCAGGCTGGTAGTCTTCATGCCATTAATCTCGGATAAATATTCCTGTAGTTCAAACATGAGTTGCAATGCCCCCTGGACAGATTCCTCCGGCTGGTGGGGGTGAATTGAAGCAAAGCCGGACAGTTTAGCTATATCCTCATGCCATTTGGGATTGTACTTCATGGTACAGCTACCTAGAGGATAAAATCCGGTATCCACCCCATAATTGAGCTTACTTAAAGCAGTAAAATAGCGTACAAGTTCCACTTCACTTACCTCAGGTAGCTCAAGCTCTTGTCGGAGTAATTCTTTAGGGGGCAACTCGGTCAGAGGCACATCCAAACGTGGAAGACTGCAACCAATTTTACCCGGCTGACTAATATCAGGCAGTAAATAATGATGACTCATTTTCCTCTTCACCTAAAATGTTGATAGAACTTCCACCAGTTTGTCTACCTCTTGTTTAGTATTCATCTCTGTAATGCAGAGCAGTATACCATTCTCTATTATGTGGCTTATATCTAAACCGCCGATTATTTTTTCATGGAAAAGCGCTTCGTTAATCTTTTTAGGTGCAGATGGGCAACGAATAACAAATTCCTTAAAGAAAGGCTGTTGGAAGGCAAGGGAATATCCTTTGAGCTTATTTATTGCCTCAGCAGCATAGTGAGCCTTATGGTAACAGAGTTCGGCTACCTGCCTGAGTCCTTTTTTGCCCAAAGCAGCGAGATAAACCGTGGCCGCTGTAGCCATCAACGCTTCACTGGTGCAGATGTTAGATGTAGCCCGTTCTCTTCGGATATACTGCTCGCGAGTCACCATGGTCATCACATATCCTGGCTTACCTTCAACATCCACCGTCTTACCCACAATCCTGCCTGGCATCTGGCGTACATATTCTTTCCGGCAAGCAAAGATGCCTAAATAAGGGCCACCAAAACTGGTTGGTATGCCTAGTGGCTGTCCCTCAGCGACAGCAATATCAACGTCATAATCCCCTGGCGGCTTAAACATCCCCAGAGAAATAGGGTCGACTATGGCAATGAGCAGGGCTCCGGTATCATGAGCTTTCTGGACATAGGCTTCCATATCTTCAAAATAGCCAAGGAAATTGGGCTGTTGGACTATTAAGCAGGTAAAGTCCGAAGGTATATTCTTTGAGTTTGCTTCTATCGTTTCTGTAGAAAGATTTCTGCCTTTAACATAAGTGTCTATCACTTCGCGATATGTCGGGTTTACTGTGTTTAAAACAGCTATCTTACTCTTCTTGTTTATTATGTTTGCCATTATGGCTGCTTCGGCAGCGGCAGTACCGCCATCGTACATGCCGGCATTACTTATCTCCATCCCGGTGAGTTGGCAGGCTAATGACTGGTACTCATAGGCAGTCTGCAGTGTGCCCTGACTGACCTCTGCCTGATAGGGAGTGTAAGCAGTGGAGAATTCACTTCGACCTATGATGTGATCAATTACACCGGGAATAAAGTGCCGGTAGCAACCAGCTCCTAAAAAGCAGGTATAATCATCCAAATTCGAATTACGGTTTGATAGCTGACGAAGCTCTTCCTTGAGTTCCAGTTCAGAGAGGGGAGGGGGCAGCTTGAAATGGGCATTACGAAACTTCTCAGGTATATCCTGAAATAGTTCTTCAATGGAATTGACTCCGATTTCCCGCAGCATAGTGCTACGATCAGCATCAGTATGCGGTAAATAAGGCGACGGCATTATACTCACAACCCTCCAGTTATTCTGAACCTTCTTCGGATAATTTGGTGACAAGTTCATCATATTTATCGCTATCCATTAAGGCATCCAGTTCCGAAGGTTTACTAATCTCTAACTTAACCAGCCAGCCATTCCCGTAGGGGTCTTGGTTCACCAGTATCGGATCATCAACAGCAGCTTGGTTAATTTCTAATACCTGGCCACTAATTGGTGAGAGGATGTCGGAAACTGCTTTTACTGATTCCACCTCACCCATCTTTTGGGATTGTTCCACTTGAGTGCCTGGGGCTGGTAAATCAAGAAAAACTATGTCACCTAATTGGGATTGAGCATAATCGGTGAGTCCCATATTTCCCTCATCATCAGGCTCAGGACGAATCCACTCATGTTCTTTTGTGTACTTACATTCTTTTGGGTTCATTTTATGTTCCTCTTTTGTAGAATCTCCTTTTAACTATTTACCACCTATCACATGCCCCTAAACAAGAAGAGGCCAACCCGCTTAGTGCAGTTTGGCCTCTGTCCTTTTACCTGAAAGATTGCCCGCTACCTAATTAACGGACTTACCCCTTCGGTGACCTCACGAGAAGGTCTCTCCAGAGACTTTGCTTACGATAGTTCTTTTGCCTGAGAGTTTCAAAACGCAAAGCCATTACTCTGTGTCTTTTTCCCCTTCGGCTCCCTATTACAGGGTATCTCCTACCGCCGCCATAAAATTTTAACACATCTCTTTATGATTGGCAAGCTAGCGGGGTTGACCCTTTTACGCAATCATAGTTGGTGGTATAATCCCCTCAAAAGTGTATTGAGGTGGATTAAAATGAAAGCTGCTTATTGGACACAATTTGGAGCTATGGCTATGCCTCTAGGCGTTGTTCTAATTGCATTATCGCCTAATTTACGTACAGTCGCCGTTGGGTTAATAATCGCTGGTTTCATTTCGTTCATAGCAGGGTGGGGATATACTATCAGGGATGAGCGTCGGAATGATGCGAAGGAAAAGGAAGAGAAGAAACAAAGGCAAGTTGATGGGGAACATAGGCAAGAAGAACATATCAGGTATCTAGCAACGTTGCGTATAATAGCTAAACGGCTAGGAGCCAATTCCGTGATAACAAGGCGACAAATTGAAAGAGAAGTGGAACACTTTAGAGAGGGGCGTGAAGTGCGAGATGATATATAAATACTGCCAATCAGATAAGGACTAAACAATGCCAAAACAACTAAGATGGGATAGAACCGGGTTGACCAGATAATGCCTAACAGCGTACAATAGAATTCAAACTCCGTCTCCGGTTCCAAGGGCTCGTAGCTCAGTGGTAGAGCGGTCGGCTCATAACCGATTAGTCGCAGGTTCGATCCCTGCCGAGCCCACTTCCGAAGCTAAAATTCCACAAAAAGCAACTGATTTTTGATAGTTAATAAAGAATATTATTAAATTCGTGACTAGTAATTTGGAGTAAGCATGGTAAAAGAATATGAAGAGATAATATGCTCTCAATTTGAAGGCACAATAATTGACATAGAGACTATTGGCGAATTTGACAGATTTTATAGATATGACTCCAGGCAATATAAAAATATAGTGCAAGTTATTCTTGGATACATTAACCAAGAAAGACTATATATATACCGTGCTAAAAACAAATCGGAAATATTACAATTAAAAGAAATGACGAGGGAAATCATCAAAAACCTGAAGAGACCATTTTATGCTTTCAATTGCGAATTTGAAACAGGTGTCTTATTTCACAATATTGGAATAGAAGTAATATTTGATGGAGAACTTAATTCGGAAAAATATGAAAGCAAAAGAGACGCCGTAAGAAAGCTACAAATACCCAATTATGATGACCCCTTTTTCGATGAGGGGATCCGATGTATGAAAGCGTGGCATGATGGAAAATTTGATAGCATTATTGCACATAATAGGGCATGTCTGCTAAAAGAACGAGACATATTAATCCATAGAGGACATAGAGAACCAAACAAATTAGTCCTTAGCAGAAAAGAGGATTAATGTGCAGAACCCCAACACTCATAACATATTGTCCGGTACTGAATTCGATCTCATATACGATAAAAGAAACTGCATTATATTTAATGCTCTGAAATTAAAATATGGGAAGATACTATGCCTACTCCTTTAAAACCATTCAAATGGTACAGAAAACTAGCCACAAAAAAAGGGCGACTTGAAGCTGGAGCCTTCATCGTAGAAGGAACTAAATCCATCAATCAGATAATCAGCAATCACCCGGATGAAATAATCGAGATTCTAACCATAGAAGAACCACTACCTATTTACAATAACTATGTGGTTCGGTTGGTTACTGAGAGTCAGTTCCGATACATTTGTCAAACCAAGACACCACAGGGAATTATGGCCGTTGTACGCATGCCAGTTGATATTTGGTCTGATTGTCTACCTGATGATATTGGTAATAAAATCTTACTTCTGGAAGATATTCAAGACCCTGGTAATGTGGGTACTCTTATCCGTACTGCCGCTGCCTTCAATTTTTCTGGAGCCATCATGTCAGAAAACTGCGCTGACCCACTGTCGCCAAAATGTGTTCAGGCAACTGTGGGTACCGTGTTATCTATATGGTTAAGAAGAACTACAAACTATCTT